>JAEEGL013491654.1_pt1 | contig 48483 bp, 46 predicted proteins | sample 9134231 | NCBI WGS metagenome assembly JAEEGL01 (sample SAMN16246548, study PRJNA631951) | gut metagenome | biome: gut microbiome; feature: rumen; material: fiber-attached | host: Bos | place: Iran: Karaj | collected 2018-10 | reverse complement strand
ACTCCGGATTGTAGGTGAAGTAAGACAACCTGCGGCGTTCATCCCAGGCCAGTCTTCCAATCTCCTCATCCCAGAGGATGACTCTTAGTGACTTGATCATATTCCTGTCTTATTTCGTTTTACGCAATTCCGTCGCGACTCGGCACAACTCGAACAAGTTCGGTTCTGCTCTCGCTGCTCCGTCATTTAGAGTGACGTATTCTTTGTGCCTTCTTGTCCTCCTTGCGGATGAGATAAGGAGACTCGGGCAGCTCTGGCAGCACGTCGTCCAATGCATTGATCTGGCCCACTACCTTCAGGAGCAGGATGAATGTTGACAGCGAAAGATTGCCAGCCGTTCCGTTCTCAAACTTGTGGATGGTGGTAAGTCCGATTCCCGACTGTTCTGCCACCTCCCTCTGGGTGAGGTTACAGCGCATACGGTAATCTTTGAACCGAGTGCCAAGCAAACGGACAAGCTCAGGTGTGGAGTATTCGTATAGGTCTGCCATTGTATAAGAATTTTATATTTCAGTAAAGTGATATTTATTATATATATTTTGTATTATCTTCAATCATCTGATATTTACAATACAAAAATACGATTATTTCTTGAAACAAAGTCACAAACACAGGAAAAATATTCTTTTCTAGCATCATTTTTAGCTTTTATCTGCTATAATCAGACTTTACAAGAAAGCAATTCGCGAAAAAGCAGATTATTGAATACAAGGAGGAAGAAAAGAAGAAGACTCCTGTTACATAATGTTAATCATCGAGCAAACCACCGGAAGCGATGAGGTGTTTCTTCAGTCGTTCCATGCCTTCCAAGTGGAGGGGCCTTACCTCCATCCGCTATGCCAGCATTCCTGCTCCGTCGTAAGCAGTTATCACAAATTGCTTAATCGTTGGTGTTTTAGGTTATAAAATCTTTTCCATTCTGAAACAAGTGAAGGTCTTTCCTTCTATCCTGCGGTCAAAGTCTGCCACATAGCCCATCGACTCATAAAAGGGTATCTTGTTGTCACGGCTTTCAACGACAGCCCTTGTGAACCCCAGTTCCCTTGCCCATGCTTCAGCTTCTTCTACAACCCTTGTACCGATGCCCTTGCGACGGTATTCAGGCAGTACGACAATGCGCCCCAGCATGACTTTTGCATCGTCAATGGCATATAACCGACAGGTGGCTATGGGCAGGAAATCGTCAACCGCCACGATGTATTTTGTTTCGGGCGTGTCATGTTCGTCAAATTCCACGTCAAGCGGAATCTTATGTTTCCGTGCCATGGCCTGAATGCGGACATAACAGGCCCCTGCCCGTCCGGCCGTCGTTGTTGCCCTGAGTATTTCCATTTGTTTTATTTTTCAACTGCTCTTCTATTTGCGCTTACTTTGCCAATGTAAAGCCAACGGCAACGGCAAGTATTCCTATGGCGACACTGCCAAAGGCGTACAGGCAGAAGATGGTATAGTTGCCGGACTGCAAGAGGTTGAAGCTCTCCTTTGAGAACGTGGAAAATGTCGTGAATCCTCCACAGAATCCCACTGATAAAAGAAGACTTAGCTGTGAAGGAGAACTTAGCCGGTTTAACATCGGCATCAGTAATCCGATAAGCAGACAACCGGCAATATTGGCTGTCATCGTGGCCCAGGGATAAGTATCACTTATTCCCTTCATGCCCAAGGCTATAAGATAACGGGCAATGCCACCGAAGAAACTGCCTGTACCGACAAGAATAATATCTTTAATCATATACTCTCTTTTCTGACTACATTTATTGGTGATTGGGCAAATATATTATTCAATTTCAATAATATATGGCTTATTCCTTGATGTTGGGCAGGAAGTAGGCCGCTATGCCCAGCAGGGGAAGGAAAGCCGTCAACTGAAACGCAAACTGGATGCTTGTCAGGTCTGCCATCCAGCCGAACAGTGCCGAGCCGATGCCGCCCAGACCGAAGGACAGTCCGAAGAACGCGCCCGAAATCATTCCCACATTGCCGGGCAGCAGCTCCGTCCCATAGACAAGAATGGCAGACATTGCCGACGACATGACCAGCCCTACAAGGATGGCCATCACGATGGTCCATGTCAGGTCGCAGTAAGGGAGTAGCAGGGCAAAGGGAGACGAACCGAGGATGCTGAACCAGATGACGTACTTCCGCCCGTAGCGGTCTCCCAGCTCCCCTCCTATAAGAAGTCCGATGGCCGTAGATGCCAGGAAAGCAAAAAGCACATACTGTGAGGAAGCCACCGAGAGGCCAAACTTGTCTATCATGTAAAAGGTGACGTAGTTCTGGATGTTGGCCGTATAGAAGTCTTTGGAGAACATCAGCACCAGCAGGGCGGTCAGGGCAATGGCAATCTGTCGCTTCGAGAGATGAGTGTCGTTCTCAATGTCGAACTTACTTTTGCTCCGGCCATAGAGTTCCAGTTGCTTTTTATACCAGCTGCCAATTTTTGCCAACACCCAGATGGCCACCACTGCCAGGAGTGCAAACCACCGTATGCTGCCTTGCCCGTGAGGCACCACGATGAGGGCCACCATCACAGGCCCGACAGCGCGCCCCATGTTCCCGCCTATCTGGAAAATGCTCTGCGCCATGCCCTTGGCACCTCCCGATGCCATCCGCGCAATCTTTGAGGACTCGGGGTGAAGCACGGAAGAGCCTATGCCCACAAGGGCAACAGAGAAAAGCACCAATGGAAAACTGTCGGCCATGGACAGCATCAGCAGGCCGGCCAGCGTGAAACACATGCCAGCCACCAAACCGTAGGGCCGGGGGTGTTTGTCGGAAAAGTAGCCGACCATCGGCTGCAGGAGGGACGATGTAATCTGATTGGTCAGCGTGATGGCCCCTATCTGCATAAAGCTCAATCCCAACGACTCCTTGATCATGGGATAGACGGAAGGAATCACGGCCTGGAACATGTCGTTCAGCAAATGTCCCAGGCTTACCATCAGGAGCACCGACGCGGCTGCTTTTCTCTTTAATCCGTCCATCCCTCTGCTTTCGCTGTTTTTTTTGACGAATAGCCCTTTTTATTCTTGGCTTCCAAATTCATTGTAAGATATATTCCCGGGTGTCCATTTGTCCTTTGGCTGTGGCGTCTCGTCAGGATGGCCGATGATGATGGCACAAAGTGGAATGATGTGTCGTGGAAGTTTCAGCAGATTGTTGAAGGCCGAAACGCGCTCGTCTTTTGGAAAGATTCCAGTCCATACGGCACCCAGTCCCAGTCCATGGGCGGCCAGCAGGATATTCTCCGTTGCGGCAGAACAGTCCTGAATCCAGTATTCACGGGCGGGGCCGTCGAGAGCCTTTTCCAAGTCACCACATACGACGATGGCCAGCGGTGCCTTCTCCGCCATCCCTGCATTGGGGTTTGCAACGGCAATGCCCTTCAGTTTCTCGCGGTCGGTGACAACCACGAAGTGCCACGGCTGTTTGTTCACGGCGGTGGGCGCTGCCATGCCGGCGCGCAGCAGCGTCTCGATGGTGTCGGCATTAACGGCCTGCCCTGTATAGGCACGGATGCTGGTGCGCGTCATGATGTTATTGACGACGGCATTTTCGCCGTTTGACGGGGCAGAAATTCCCGACTGGTTTCCTTTGTTGCAGGCCAAGAGCAATGCCAGTACTGCAACGACAAATAGTAATTTCTTCATAAACATTCCTTTATTGCGTGCAAATATAAGCATTTTCAGCGGAATGTAAAGATAATTATTACTTTTTTGTAAGCAAAATTGTTGAATTTTTATACCAGATGGGATAACCGATGTTCCGAAGAATAGCAAATTCTCCAGAAAAGAAGGCTGGTGAAAAAGCCTGCCGACTTTATCATTTTTCATTTAGCCAAGCGCCATCATTTTTCATTTAGCCAAGCGCCTTCGGTTTTGTCAAGATTTTTCATGGTTTTTTGTGCACATATAATAGTTTGACCGCAATTTTCAATGAGAAATCTTGAAGATTGAGAAGGGAAATCTTGAAGATCTCTCCCCAAAATTTGTGGCCAAACCACATGTCATTTGCAATCCATTGAATTTCAACAAGTTACAAAACGCACGAAAAATGAGAGATTTTGTCAAGATTTTTTATCAATTTTTCCCCACCCCGCTATCCATCTCAAAATAAAGAAAAACCGGGGCGCTCCTCGGACATTTGAAACGTGTACAAACAATTCATTGTTACTTCAGAATAAACAAACAAGAAACAGGAAATTTGTTAAATAAGACGATTTGCGCTATGTTTTCTTAACGTATGCATGGATATTTCAACAAAAACATTGTATTTTTGCAAATGTATATCTATAAGCATCAAGCGCGCTTAAATGCACCTCAACCGAGCTTGGTTATGCCGTACGGCGGCAACCTGAGTTTCTGGAACATTGATGAGCGATTATTCAGTGTTTTGCAATGAATCTAAGATTGGAAAAAAAGCAAGACTGGCGTGAGGTGGAAAACCTGACACGCGAATCATTCTGGAATGTTTATCGCCCGGGATGTACGGAGCATTTCGTGCTCAACCGGTATAGAACGAACCCCGACTTCATTCCGGAGTTGGATTTAGTGATGGTGGAAGGCGATGGTGAGCAACAATCGCACGAGAGGATTATCGGCCATGTGATGTTCTCCAAGGCAGAAATTATTCTTGACGATGGCACCCATTTCCCTTCCTGGACTTTCGGTCCCATCAGCATCCATCTTTAGGAGTTTAGATGTTACTGATGGCGCAACCTTTTTCAACTTTTCAATTATTCAATTTTTCAACTTTTAAATGGCGGCAAATTCCTATAGGATTACGTAGCAAAGATTGTTGAAAGACAAGCGACTCATTTCTAATTACATAAGCACATGGAAACATATAGCGAAAGAATTAAAATCATGGTCGGCGACATCACCCAACTCCCCACGGAGGCCATTGTCAACGCTGCCAACAGGTCGCTTCTCGGAGGCGGAGGCGTGGACGGCGCCATCCAACGCGCGGCGGGCAGGGGGCTGCTACAGGAGTGCCGGACGCTCGGGGGATGCGAGACCGGCCAGTGCAAGATGACGGGCGCCTACAACCTGCCTTGCAAACGGGTGATTCATGCCGTTGGGCCCGTGTGGTTCGGCGGCCATCAGGGGGAAAGCGGACTGCTCGCCTCGTGTTACGACTCCGCCATGAAGTTGGCCGTTGAGCACAACCTTTCGAGCATCGCCTTCCCGTGCATCAGCACCGGCGTGTACAGGTTCCCCAAGGACGAGGCGGCACGCATTGCCCTCCGCACCGTCTTCAAGCATATCAGGGACGACTACGAAGGGCAGGTCGTCATTTGTTGCTTCTCACGCGACGATGAGGAATATTATCGCAAGTGTTTTTGGGAGGAGTCGCTCACTTTATTGGGCGACCATGAGGCCGTTCAGGGATACAAGGAAAAGATTGACGCCATAACACCCGAGTTCTGGGACGAGGCGTTTTCACTCATTCCGCAACTGGAGCAGGGTGCAAAGCCTTCCAACGGGCGGGGGATGGAGCGGAAATACGGGTTCTGCACTTCGCCGGCCGACTACCTAAGTTGGGTGCATTGTTTCAATGTGGACGCCATGCCCGACTATTACAATATAAATAATGTGTATTGCCTTTGTGTCATCGCAACCTTCCTCGCCCGGAAACTCTATTGGACGGGGTCTTGCGCCACGCCCGAGGAACTCTTGAAGTTCCTTCGTCCCGTAAGGGAAATTGTACTCCGAAGTTGACGCTAAAGGAGCAGACGCCATAAGCCGACACTATGTGAGCCGACACTATAGGAGCCGACGCTTCCAAGCGTCGGAGTAACTTTATTTGACCGAACCAATAATTATTATTTACTCCGACGCTTGGAAGCGTCGGCTCCTAAGAGCGTCAGAGTATCATTGCGTCGGCTCCTAAGAGCGTCAGAGTATCTTTGCATCGGCTCCTAAGAGCGTCAGAGTATCTTTGCATCGGCTCCTACGAGCGTCGGAGTATCTTTGCGTCGGCTCCTAAGAGCGTCAGAGTATCTTGGGGCTCCAGAGAGCACCGCCCCCTACGAGAAACCCTTAAACGCCGTATGAAACGCATGATATTTCGGGGAAAAACACCTAAGAAAAAAAAGTGTCGAATTGTACACCCTATAGCCGATATTGTTTGTCAAAGTAAGTGCAAAAGAGCCGGAAAACCCGTATGGTCCCCGTTTTGCGTTAAAATATTTAAAAATTTAATTCGCCATTGAATTTTTTTTACTATATTTGCATATCTACTCGACGCTACATATTTTAAAACAATGCCAAAAAACAACATTACGAGCCAAACAAAGAAAGAGGCCGCCTACAGGAGCCTCATTAACCCGAAACTCATGGACGAACTAAAGGAAAGAATCCTCGAGGTCGTCCTGTTGAAAAAGAAGTACAAGGAAAAGGACTACAACGCACGGCGCCTGGCCGAGGACCTGGGCACAAACACGCGATACGTCTCCGCCGTCATCAACGTGCGATTCCATTCCAACTACTCCGCTTTCATCAACAAGTTTCGCATTGACGAAGCCATGACGTTGCTCACCGACAAACGTTATGACGGCATGAACATGGCCGAAATAAGTTCCATCGTAGGGTTCTCCAACCGCCAATCGTTCTACTCCGCCTTCTACAAGGTAACGGGAATGACGCCGCGCGAGTACCGCCTACAACATAGCACCCCGCCAACGGCAAGCGAGTGAGGGCCAAGGGCTCCCCTCCTTTCCGGGGGCCGGGGCGGCTACTCCCTCATAACCCATCACTCATAAATGCCATCCCCAGCTTTCCACTATTCCGACGAGCGGTTTGCCGAAATACAGATATTGCGCTACCGCTTGAAAGGCTTTGAGCGCCTTTCACCACGCCAACGCATTCTTTGCTACTATCTCTCGGAAGCCGCCATCTACGGGCGCGACATCACCTTCGACCAATACGGCAAGCATAACCTCCGCATCAGGAAGACGCTCGAGGCCATCTTCCTATGGCACAAGGAGAAAGAGCACACGGAGGAGTTCACCCACCTGGTGGAATACCTCAAGCGCGTGTGGTTCTCAAACGGCATACACCATCATTACGGATGCCGGAAATTCGAACCACGATTCTCCGAAAAATACTTCCGAACACTTGTTGAAAACACCCCGCCACGCCTTCTTCCACTTGGCGAAGAAGAAACGGCGCAAGACTTGTGCGACCAACTCTCACCCGTCATCTTCGACCCCGACACCCTGCCCATGCGCGTGAACAAGGCCGACGGCGAAGACCTCGTGCTCACTTCGGCATGCCATTTCTACGACAACCTCACGCAAAGGGAGGCCGAGGACTTCTACGAGAAGAAGAAAGCCGCCGACGCACACCTCGACATGCCACCAAGCCACGGGCTCAATAGCACGTTGGTGAAGCGCCAGGGGGTCATCATGGAAGACGTATGGAAGGCCGGAGGACGCTATGGGCGCGCCATCGTAAAGATAGTGGAATGCCTGGAAAAAGCCGCCCTCTACGCCGATAACGAAAAGCAGGAACAATACATACGCCAACTCATAACCTTCTATCGTTCAGGCGATTTACAAGACTTCAACCGGTATTGCATAGCGTGGGTGAAGGAGAAAGACGCCCAGGTGGACTTCATCAACGGATTTATAGAAACCTACGGCGACCCCCTGGGGTTAAAAGGCTCGTGGGAGGGCATCGTGGAATATCGCGACCCCGAGGCCACCCTTCGCACCCAAATCATTTGCCGAAACGCACAATGGTTTGAGGACCACGCACCCACCGACGCGCGTTTCAAGAAGAAGGAGGTGAAGGGCGTGAGCGCCACCGTGGTCAACGCCGCCATGCTCGGAGGCGAGAACTATCCCGCCTCGGCCATTGGCATCAACCTCCCCAATGCCGATTGGATAAGGGAACAATACGGCTCGAAGAGCGTCACCATAGGAAACCTCACCGAGGCCTACGCCCAGGCCGCCAAGGGAAACGGGTTCAAGGAGGAATTCGTGATTGACCAACCCACGCGCACGCTCATCGAACAATACGGCGATGCGTGCGACGACCTTCACACCGACTTGCACGAATGCCTGGGCCATGGGAGCGGGCAATTATTGCCCGGCACCGACCCCGATGCCCTGAAGGCCTATGCCGCCACCATCGAGGAGGCACGCGCCGACCTCTTCGCACTTTATTTCATGGCCGACGCGAAACTCGTGGAACTCGGCCTCCTCGACTCTCCCCAGGCCTACAAGGCGTGTTACTATTCCTACATGATGAACGGCCTTCTCACCCAACTTACGAGAATATCGCCCGGACACAACATCGAGGAGGCACACATGCGCAACAGGGCGTTCATAGCACGGTGGTGCCTCGCGCATGCCGACGCGGGCAAGGCCATGGAAATGGTGAACATCGGGGGAAAGACCTACTTGAAAATCAATGACTACGGGGAACTAAGGCGATTGGTGGGAGTGTTGCTCGGAGAGGTGCAACGCATCAAGAGCGAGGGCGATTATCGTGGGGCAAGGGAACTCGTGGAGCGCTATGCCGTGAGCGTGGACCCAGTGATTCACAAGGAAATCCTTGCGCGATACGAACGCCTGGGCCTCGCACCCTATAAGGGATTCATCAACCCCGTGCTCATTCCCGAGAAAGACCATCGGGGAAACATCACCGACATCAGGGTTGACTATGGCGAGACCTACGAACACCAGATGCTCCGATATAGCCGCGATTACGCCACCTTGATATGAACAATGGAAATGTGAAGGAACGGGCCAACCTCATAAGGCGCGGATTCCGGCTGTTGATGAACGGCGAAACCTCGCGCTCCATGCGCGGGAAAGGCCTTCATTACCACATCAATTGGGGCGTGGCGCTCACCGACCTACGGCAACAAGCCGCCGAAATAGGCAAGGACGGAGCCCTGGCACGGGAACTATGGAAAGACGATGTGCGCGAGTGTAAAATCCTTGCCACCATGCTCATGCCTCCGGCGGAAATGGATGGGGAAACGGCCCGGGAATGGATGGCCGGGGCCACCACGCAAGAAGTGGCCGAGCAATTGGCCTTCAACCTCTTGCAACATCATGGGCAAGCCGTGGAATTGGCCCGCCACTTCATTTCGGGCCCCGAAATCCTAAGCCAGATAGGCGGCTTTTCACTCCTTTCGTGCTTATTGAAAAAGGGCTTGGAAATAAGCGCGGAAAGTAAAAATTTCTTCCTTCAACACGCCTCCCAAGCCCTTTCTTCCAACCACTATGGCATTCGCCATGCGGCTCAAAACGCCCTTCTTTGGATGGAGGAAGGGCGGGAACAATGATTCCTACATGGCGAAGGCATTGAAACCTCCGTCAACAACGGCCACCGTGCCGGTGACGAACTTCGCGGCCTCCGACATGAGATAGTGGATGGTTCCGCAAAGTTCCTCGGGCGCTCCCATGCGTTGGAAGGGCGTTTGGCGAATGACGTCTTGTCCGCGCTGGGTGAACGAGCCGTCGGGATTGGTAAGGAGCGCACGGTTTTGCTCGGTGATGAAGAAGCCCGGGGCGATGGCGTTGACGCGGATGCCCTCGCCGAACTTCCGCGCGCACTCCGTGGCCATATAGGCCGTGAAATTACTGATGCCGGCCTTGGCCGCGGCATATCCGCACACGCGCGTCATGGGGCGGAAGGCGGCCATACTCGAGAAATTGATAATGCTTCCACGTCCCTGGGCAACCATGGGCTTCAAGAACACCTGGGTGGGGATGACGGTGCCCGTAAGGTTGAGCGAGAGAACCTTTTGGAACTCCTCGGCCTTCAGGTCGAAGAAAGTCTGGTCGGGAGAGATGGTGGCGCCCGGCATGTTGCCGCCGGCGGCATTAAGAAGGGTGTCCACGCGCCCGTACTTCGCCACGATGTCGTCACAATTACGTTGAACCGTCTCCTGGTTCATCACGTCGGTCTTCATGAATTCGATGACGGCATTCTCTTTCAATGCCTCTTCCACGATTCTTTTTCCCGTTTCCTCGTTACGCCCGAGGATGATGACCTTGGCACCGTTCAATGCCAGGTATTTCGCGATGGCACGCCCGAGGACGCCCGTGCCGCCGGTAATAACGGTAACGTTGTCTTTGATATTGAAAAGTTCGTTCATAATTTATTTGATATTAAGGAGTTAACAATCGAAGAACCCGGGCTGGCGGTAGGGTATTCCCAATTCGCGGTCCACGGTGGCCATGATGCCTTGCACCTGGGCGAGGGCGAACATACGGCCCAGGAAGGAATAGCCGGCATTGTAGTTCCGCGCTTCGTCGCCAAGCATGGTCATGCCGTGGTCCACGCGCATGGGAAGGGCGGGATTTTCCTTCTCGAAGATGCGCGTTAGTTCAATGAGGTCGGCGCGCCCTCCCAGGTGGCTGGCCTCGGTAAAGTCGCCGTTGGGGAAGATATGGCATGAGCGGAGATGCACGAAATGCGTGCGCGAGGCGTATTTCCTTGCCAAGGCCACCACGTCGTTATGGGCTCCGGCGCTAAGCGAGCCGGCGCAAAAGGTGAGGCCGTTATGAGGATTGTCAACGGCATGGAGGAACCAATCAATGTCTTCGTCGCTATTCACGATGCGCGGAAGGCCGAGCACGGGAATGGGCGGGTCGTCGGGATGCACGCAAAGGTTCATGCCGCACTCCTCGCATACGGGCATCACCGCTTCGAGGAAATACTTCATGTTGGCCCTCAACTCCTCTTTGCCGATGCCCTTATAGAGGTCGAGGAACTCGCGGAAACGCTCTATGGGGCGCGTGTCGTCCTCGCTAAAGTTCCCGCTCACGAAGCCTTGCGTCTTAATGATGATGTTTTCCACCAACTTGCGGTTGCCCTCGGGAGTCATGGTCTGGGCGAGGTCGTCGGCCTCTTTCAACACGTTACGGCCGGGGAACCGGTTGAAGGCGGCCCACTCCTGGCGTGCTCCCTCGCGTTGGAGGATGTAGATGTCGAAATAGGCAAACTCTGAGTAGGAGAAATAGAGGTTGCTCGTGCCGTTGGGATTGGGGTGGAGCAGGTCGGTGCGCGCCCAGTCGAGCACCGGCATGAAGTTATAGCAAACGGTATGGATGCCCTCGGCCGATAGGTTGCGCAAGCCTTGCTTGTAAACCTCTATCTGCTCGTCGCGGTCGGGGCCACCATACTTGATGGTTTCCACCACCGGAAGGCTTTCCACCACCGACCATCTCATGCCGAAACCCTCGATGTAAGTGCGGAGGTCGTGGATTTTTTCCCTGGTCCACACTTCACCCAGGGGAACATCGTGAAGGGCCGTCACTATGCCCTCAACACCAATTTGACGTAGCATGGCAAGCGTTATCTTGTCGTTCTTGCCAAACCATCTCCATGTTCTTTCCATAATTTATTGTTGATTTGATGATTGTTTTTTATTTCGGACTTATTTTTGAGCGTTCACTCCCCTCCCCTCTTCAGGGCGCGTTCATTTAGCATTTGTTCCATGGGCTCCGGGGTACCGTCGTTTTCCGAAGGCGCTATGCCGAGCAACCGGCAAAGGAGGGGATAGACGCACACATTGGGGAAATGAGGCATGGCGACGTGCCGGAAATCGGGACCCACGGCGCGGAAAAGGGCGTGCATGTCGCTATAATAAGGGTCGAAACCATGGGTGGCCCATTCCTCCAGCTCATTGCCAAACACCCATCCGAGGTCGGGGCATGCCACCACCTCGCCCACGCGCTCATTCGACCCATAATGAAGGTACGAGGGAATGTCTTTCTTCTTCCATACCCTGATGTGCGCCACATTTTTCAAGCACTCGTAAACGGAGTCAACACAATTCTCCTTCACATAGATATTGGCCGGCACATTGCCCTCCACGGCCTCATACCATTGGGGCTTGAGCATCTTCTTGATGTCGATGATGCGGTCGGGCGACAATAAGGTCATGCCGTGGTCGGAGAGCATGATGAAATTGACTGAGTCGCCCACATGGGTTGACTTGATACCTATATAAAGGTCGCGCATCAGAGCATCCATTTCCTCAACGGCCCTTCGCGTGGTCTTAGATTGCGGGCCCGAATTGTGCCCGTAGGCGTCGGGTTGCTCGAAATAAGCCATGATGAGCCGGGGGCGCTCGGAAAGGGGGCGGTTCAACATCTCCACGATGCCGTCAACCCGTTTCCGGAAACTCCATCGCGGCTTTTCATCGTATTTGAGGAAGAACCAAGGATGTTGACCTTTGACACCCACATCGGAGCCGGGCCAATAGAACACGGCCGTCTTGATGCCGTTCTTTTGGGCCGTCAACCAAATGGGTTCGCCGCCATAATAATCGGGGTTGTACTTCGACTTCATATTCGACAAGGAGAAAAAGGTTCCCGTCGATGGGTCGTAGAACTTGTTGGCAACAATGCCGTGATGGTCGGGATAGAGCCCCGTGGCAAGCGTGTAGTGATTGGGAAAAGTCTTTGAAGGAAACGACGGAATAAGGGCCGACTCCACACCTACCGAGGCCACATAGTCGATGAACGGCGTTTCGTACCATTGAGGGTAATCCCACCTGAAGCCATCCATGGAAATAACGACCGTGTAGTTCTGGCCTCGTGCGTTAGACGACAAGGCGAGAAGGAGCACTATGAAAAATCTTACTATATGCTTATACATGGGCTTTTTTTGATACATTATTTTAGTGGAAGTCTCCCGTTTGGCCAATCGCTCTATTCATGGTGATAGGGTTCACCCTTGATGATGGTGCACGCCCGATAGAGCTGCTCAACGAAGAAGAGCCTCACCATCTGGTGCGAGAAGGTCATTTTCGAGAGCGAGAGTTTTTCGTCGGCACGTTCATAGACATCGCCCGAGAAGCCATAGGGACCTCCTACGACGAACACCAGCCTACGGGTGTTTTGTTGGGTGCGTTGAAGCCATTGGGCAAAATCCACGCTCCTCATTTCCTTGCCGTGCTCGTCGAGCAATACCACATAGTCGGAGGGTTGAAGGTGGCGTTTCAGCAATTCGGCCTCCTTCGTCTTTTGTTGCTCACCACTGAGGTTCTTGGTGTTTTTCAACTCGGGAATGGTCACCAACTCGAAAGGCATATACCGCCCCACCCGGCCTATATAGTCGGTGATGCACGCCTCCAAATGCTTGTCGGTCGTTTTTCCTATGAGGATAAGGGACGTTTTCAAAGTGTCTTTTTGGAAATAATTAGCAAAGATTTGTAATTCACGGATTGGCAAGCGATTATGGATTACTCGCCTGACCTCTTATATTCGTGTTTCCTTTTGGGGTTCATTGGGAACCATCCCCTTTCCACCCGCTTTTTTTGGGAGAAAAGTTCACCGATGCCCCATAGGAACGATGCCCCCATGACTCCGAGTATTGACGAAAGGATGATGCCCGTGCGTTCCGACTCAAAGAAGTTGGGAATAAAGAATGCCGCCGACACGCACGCTATGCCGATGAGCAGGTACACCCACCAGTAGCGCGTGCCGGTATAGTATTCTTGTTTGATGACAAGCGGATGGCACAAGCCGATGATGAGGAATGTGCTTGCGGCAATGATGATGCCCGTGAAATGTAGTTGCATGTTAATTTAATGATGTTAGGGGTAACCGTCAAACGACCAATTCCCTGAACGGCTATTTGATGAATTGTGCGCCGGGCCTCATGTCGAAACGAATGTCAACATTCGCCGGAACGCGGGGCTTTTCCCATTTCCCCTCGCCCACGAGGATGGTGACCGTCTTGGGAGCTTTCACCATTCCCAGGCCTTTTGGCGAGGGTATGAAGCCCTTTGCCACCACGTCCACGGCCTCCTGGAGTGAGAAAAAATGCCCGCTTCCATCTTTTGCCACCGAAATGTCGTGATGGTTGACGAAAGGCGTCAAGGCCGGCACCTTCTTGGCAATCTCGTCGATGAGGATGCCGGCCACCACATGCGCGCCATAGATGTTATAATGCGTGTTGTCCTTACGTCCTTTGGGAACGGAGGGGTGCTCGTCGGGCTTGAACCACATGTGGAGACGGCGCGAGCCCAGCACACCGAGGTTTTGCTCTATGTCGTGCGTTATCTTGTTGGCATCCACGAAGGGCACATGGAGTTCCCGGGCCACATTCCGGGGCGGGAGAAGATAGGCGCCGTGTGTGTCAACAAGCGTGTCGCTATTCACCACCTCATCTTCATAGACGGTATTCCTAAGCGACTCATCGTCAACGGTGTTGTCGGTTTGCAAATGGAAATTCCTTCTCACCACGGCATTGAACAACACGGGTATGCCGCCCTTTGCCCTTGTCTCGACCACAAATTTCCGGAGGTTGTCGTCGAAGGTGCTTCCGGGATCGGTGTGGCGGTCGGGGTTGGGTTTCTCGTCGTTGTGCCCGAATTGTATGAACACATAATCTCCGGGCTTGAGTTTTTCAAGCACTTTCTCCCACCGGCCCTCGTCAATGAAGCTTTTGCTCGACCTTCCGTTCACGGCATGGTTGTCCACCCGCACATGGTCGGTGAAATAGGATTGAAGCACCATGCCCCATCCACGTTCCTGCTTGTCGCCCGAGATGTCTTTGTTGGCCATGGTGCTATCGCCAATCATGAAGACGGTGATGGTGTCGTCGCCCGAAAAGGCCGACAACGACAAAAGGCCGGCGAGGGCCATGAAAAACACATAGAAACCTTTCCTGATCATCGTTTGAAGTTTTTTTGGGGGGAAACTAATTATTCCGGAATTTGCTTATCACCTCATCGGCCGTGAGCATTGATTGCTCGCCCGTGGCCATGTCTTTTAGTGTCAACTTGCCCTGGGCCATTTCGTCCTCTCCCACTATGACCACGAAGGGAATCTTCTTGGCGTTGGCATATCCCATTTGCTTCTTCATCTTGGCCGTGTCGGGGAAGAGTTCCGATGAAAGGCCGTTCTTTCGGAACTTTGAGATGAGCGGAAGACAATAGAGCGCCTCTTTCTCGCCAAAGTTCACGAACAAGAATTGGGTGCCCACCTCCGTTTCCTTTGGATAAAGGTCGAGCGCGTTGAGAACGTCGAAGATGCGGTCCACGCCAAACGAGATGCCCACGCCGCTGATGCCGGGCATGCCGAAGATGCCGGTCAGGTTGTCATAGCGTCCGCCACCCGTGATGCTCCCTATCTGCACGTCCTTGGCCTTCACTTCAAAGATGGCTCCGGTGTAGTAGTTGAGCCCGCGGGCCAGGGTGAGGTCGAGTTGCACCTCGTTCTCTATTTCCATCGTCTTGAGATGTTCCAGGATGTATCTCATTTCCTCCACGCCCTTGGTTCCCACCTCCGATTGGGCCATGATTTCCTCGAGGGCACGAAGTTTCTCGTCGTTGTCGCCCGAAAGATGGAAGAAAGGTTGAAGTTTCTCTATGGAAGCCTCCGCCACGCCGTCGCTTCTCAGTTCTTCGTTCACCGCGTCGAGCCCTATTTTCTCCAACTTGTCCATGGCGATGGTGATGGCGACAATTTTGTCGGCCTCGCCAATCAATTCGGCTATACCGGCCAAAATCTTCCGGTTGTTGATTTTTATTTGAACCCTGACGCCGAAGCGGTGGAACACGGTGTCGATGATTTGCATGAGTTCTATCTCATTCAATAGGGAGTCGCTTCCCACGATGTCGCCGTCGAATTGGTAAAACTCCCTATAGCGGCCCTTCTGGGGACGGTCGGCCCTCCACACGGGTTGCACCTGGTATCTCTTGAAAGGAAGCACCAGCTCATCGCGGTGCATCACCACATAGCGGGCAAAGGGAACAGTAAGGTCGTACCTTAGACCTTTCTCGCAAATGCGGGCGGCCAGATGAAGGGTGTCGCGCCCGATGAGTTCCTCGTCGGAAGTCTTGTTAAGGAAATTGCCGCTATTAAGGATTTTATATAGCAATTTGTCGCCTTCCTCGCCATATTTCCCCATCAGGGTTTGAAGGGATTCCATGGCGGGGGTTTCTATTTGCTGGAAGCCGTAGAGTGAAAAAACTTCCCTGATGGTGTTGAAGATATAATTGCGCTTGGCCATCTCGCTTGGCGAGAAGTCGCGCGTGCCTTTGGGTATGCTTGGTTTGTTGGCCATTATAGTGTTATTTGTTGTTTTGGAAGCCCGCCGGCCTCTTTGTTATTTGTCGTTTATCAAAATGGTCTGAGCCCGGTCGGGACCTATGGAAATGATGGTGATGGGCGTCTGGAGTTCTTTTTCAAGGAACGCTATGTAGTTCTTGAATGCCTCGGGGAACTCCTTTTGGCTGGTCATTTTCGTCATGTCGGTTTTCCATCCCGGCAACTCTTCATATACGGGCTCAATGCCTTCCTCAATGCTATAGGGCATGTGGTCGATGAGCTTGCCGTAATGCTTGTAGGCCACGCACGCCTTGATAGTGTCGAAGTCGTCGAGCACGTCGCTCTTCATCATGATGAGCTGAGTGACGCCGTTCACGGCAACGGCGTATCTTAGTGCCACGAGGTCAATCCATCCGCACCGCCTTTCTCGGCCGGTGACGGCACCATATTCGTGCCCCAGGTCGCGTATGCGGCTTCCCGTTTCGTCGAAAAGCTCGGTGGGGAATGGTCCGGCGCCCACCCGTGTGCAATAGGCTTTCATAATGCCATAGACCTCCCCGATTTTGTTGGGGCCGATGCCCAGGCCCGTGCATGCACCGGCGCAAATGGTGTTGGAGGATGTCACGAAGGGATAGCTTCCGAAATCAATGTCGAGCATGGTGCCTTGTGCACCCTCGCACAGGATGCTTTTGCCCGACTTCAGCATCTGGTCGATTTCCCATTCCGAATCTACAATGCTGAATTGCTTCATGTATTCAATGCCCTTCATCCACGTCTTTTCGGTTTCTTCAATGTCGAAATCGGTATAGTTGAGCGATTGCAGAATACTCAGGTGGCGGGCCTTGTGGGCCTCGTATTTTTCCTCGAAATGCTCGAAGATATCGCCAACGCGAAGTCCGTTTCTTGAAATCTTGTCGGTGTAGGTGGGGCCTATTCCCTTGCCCGTGGTGCCCACCTTGCTCTTTCCCTTGGCGGCCTCCTGGGCGGCGTCGAGCACGCGGTGCGTGGGCATGATGAGATGGGCTTTCTTTGAAATGCGCAACCGTGAGCGCAGGTCGTGGCCGCTTTTTTCCAAGTCCATGGCCTCTTGCATGAACAGGTCGGGAGCCAGCACCACGCCGTTGCCTATGATGTTCACCTTGCCGCCTTGGAAGATGCCCGAGGGAATGCTTCTCAACACATATTTCTCACCCTCGAACTCAAGGGTGTGCCCGGCATTGGGACCGCCCTGGAAACGGGCTATCACGTCATAGCGCGGAGTAAGCACGTCAACCACTTTTCCTTTTCCTTCGTCGCCCCACTGTAATCCGAGTAGAACGTCCACTTTTCCTTTTTCCATTATCAATTTTTCTTTTGATGTTTTTTGAAGTAATGAGAAGAAATGTCTTCAATCCGAGGAGCCGAAGCTTCCATGTATAGTGATTCTTCAACCTTCATTCTTCACTTTCTTGTTCTTTTGTCGAGTAATTTTGGCCTGGCACGAACTACACACGCCATAGACATAGAGCGAATAGCCCTCCTTGCGAAAGCGACGCAGGTGGGTTTCCTCCACCGCCGCACGGATTTTCGAGGAGTTGAACACCGTCATTTTCCCGCATACCGTGCATATCTGATGGCTGTTGCCCGTTTTTGTCGCCACCTCGTAGAGGCTGGCCCCGCCCAGGCGGTGGCACTCCACAATGTGAAGTTGCTCAAACAGATGGATGGCATTATAGAGCGTAACCTTGCTCACATGGAAGTTCTGGTCTTCAAGGGCATTGCCCAGTTCGGCCAGCGTAAAAAGCGAGTCGAAGCCGAACACCGCGTCAAGAATGGCAAAGCGTTCCGGCGTCTTGCGATGCCCGTTTTGCGTCAGGTATTCCACGAGTTTCTCTTTTGCAAGCTTCTTTTTCTCGTCGTTCATTTCGATATTTTGCAAAAATCCGTGCAAATGTACATATTTTTTTTCATTTATCGCCTTGCCGGCAAAAGAAAAGTGTACGAACAGGCAAAAACTTCTTTTTTTGCTCGCAACTTTTCAACTTTGTTTAGTGCTTATTTCCGGTGGATAGCGAAGCGACTAAAAATTTTGAAAAATTTTGACAAAATGGCCAAAATTCCGATGGTTTTGTAACAGGTTGATTTTCAACATGTTGAAAACATCGCCAAGTTTGACCGCAAATTTCGGGGAGAAATCTTGAAGATTGAGAGGGGAAATCTTGAAGATTTCTCCCCGAAATTTGCGGTCAAGCCTTCTTGGGTTTTGAAAAAATTTGACAATTCGGATGGATGTTTTTCCGTTTCACACGATATTGTCACCACGGCGTTCTACCAGAATGACACAATAAATCGGCCCGCTCGGCGTTATTATCAAAATGAAGAAACTGATACTTGTTATCATGCCTGCCCTCCTGTTCCTTTTTACCCGGGCGGAGGCGCAGACATTCACCCTACAGGGCCGTGTGGTTGACGAGCAGTCGAACCCCATGGAAATGGTCACCGTGTCGGTGCTCCGACAAGGAAAAGTGGCCATGACCAACCTCAAGGGAGAATACTCCATGGAGCTGATTTCGCAGGACTCCGTGGAGGTGAAATTCTCCATGGTGGGCTATAAGACGAAAACACGCGTGCTGAGAAAGCCTCGCGGCAAGCAAACCATTCAGATACAGCTCATTGAGGAAAACAAGGAGCTGAACGAGGTGGTGGTCACCGAGCGCGTGCGCCAGACCACCGGCACCGAACAACTCGACGTGAAGGACGTGCGACAGCAGCCGTCGGCCAGCGGAAATGCCGTTGAGGAAATGATTCAGGGACAGGCCGGCGTTTCCACTCATAGCGAACTCTCGAGCCAATACAACGTCAGGGGAGGCTCCTTCGACGAAAACTCCGTGTATATAAATAATGTGGAGGTTTACAGGCCCTTCCTTGTAAGAAGCGGACAACAGGAAGGTCTGTCGGTCATCAATCCCGACATGGTGGAGCGCGTAGGATTTTCTACCGGCGGCTATGAAGCCAAATACGGCGACAAGATGTCGTCGGCCCTCGACATCACCTACCGCCGGCCGCAACGCATCGAAGGCTCCGTGTCGGCCAGCCTGCTCGGGGCAAGCGCCTATCTGGGCCTTGCCGACAAAAAGAAAAAGTTTACCTGGAGCAACGGATTGCGCTATAAGACAAATAAATACCTCCTTGGGTCAATGGAGACGAAAGGCGAATATTCGCCCAACTTCCTCGACTACCAGACCTACCTTACCTGGCAGCCCAACAAGCGCTGGAGCCTGGAGGTCATCGGCGACATTTCGGAAAACCACTACAACTTCCATCCCCAGGACCGAGAGACGAAATTCGGAACGATGGAGAGCGTCAAGTCGTTCAGGGTCTATTTCGACGGGCAGGAGAAAGACGTGTTCCGAACGTTCTTCGGCACGGTCAACCTGACGCGCCACATCACCGACAACACCCGTTTCTCGCTCATCGCATCGGCCTTCAGCACCGATGAACAGGAGCGCTACGACATTCAGGGGCAATACTGGCTCACGCAGACCGAGACCAGCGAGAACCTAGGCGTGGGAACTTATATGGAACATGCACGCAACTACCTGAAGGCCGACGTGAAAAGCGTGAAACTCTTGATGGACCACCGCTTTGGGAAGCACCAGATGCAGGCCGCCGTCACCTACAAGATGGAGCACATTCGCGAGCGTTCCAACGAATACGAGATGCGCGACAGCAGCGGCTACAGCATACCGCACACCGGGCGCGACCTCTATATGATTTATTCACTTAAAGCCCGCAACGAGTTGAAAGCCAACAGGGTGGAAACCTATATCATGGACACCTACAAATGGATGAACGCCGCCCAAACCACTTTCTACACCCTTAACTACGGACTGCGTTTCAGCCATTGGAACTACAACCGCGAGAGCATTCTCAGCCCACGCCTGTCGCTCGCCGTAGTGCCCGCATGGAACCACGATGTAACGTTGCGCTTTGCCGCCGGACTCTATTACCAGGCACCGTTTTTCAAGGAACTCAGGGACACCTTGACCACCAACGGCATCACCGTTGCCAATTTGCGAAACGACACCAAGAGCCAACGCTCCATACACCTGATAGCCGCCTACGACCAACGCTTCAAAATGCTGGGCAGGCCATTCAAGTTTACGGCAGAGGCATACTATAAGTTCCTCTCGAACCTTGTGCCATATACGGTTGATAATGTGAAGATTGTGTACGATGCCAGCCAGTTGTGCAACGGCCATGCCACAGGTCTCGACATGAAACTCTACGGCGAGTTTGTGCCGGGCAGCGATTCATGGCTCACCTTCTCGTTGATGAACACCCGCATGAAAATCAACGGCACCAGCATACCGTTGCCCACCGACCAGCGCTATGCCATGAACCTTTTCTTCACCGACTACTTCCCCGGCACCGAGCGATGGAAGATGTCGCTCAAACTGGCATACGCCGACGGACTGCCTTTCGGTGCCCCGCACCGCTCGCTCGACAAGATGCCGTTCAGGGCGCCGGCCTACAAACGCGCCGACATCGGCATGAGCTTCAGGGCCATCAACAACGAGAAGCACGAGCAACCCAAGAATCCCATCCGCAATCTTTGGCTCGGCATCGACTGCCTCAACCTCTTCGGCATCAACAACGTGAACTCCTACTACTGGATTACCGACGTCACCAACCAGCAATACGCAGTGCCCAACTATCTCACCGGCAGGCAAATCAACGCCAGGGTGCTCGTGGAGTTCTGACCTTTCGCCACTTAGGAACGCGAGCCTTGCTTGTCCTTCTGAGTTTTGAAGTTTAAGTGGAGCGCAATAGTTCCTATCCCCCGCCCTACCATCAACTTTGTCATTTATTTTTTGGCCAAATAAAAGAAAAGTTGTACTTTTGCAACCATTATGGCATTAAACTATATTTGGATAGGACTTTTTGTCATCGGTGCGGTGATTGGCGTGGTGAGGCTCATCTTCATGGGCGATGCCGACGCCCTGCCCTCGATGATGGACTCTACGTTCGAGATGTCGAAGATGGCCTTCGAGATGACGCTCGGCCTCACGGGAACGCTCACGCTATGGATGGGGTTCTTGAAAATCGGCGAGGACAGCGGTCTTGTGAACAAAATGGCGCGCGCATTGTCGCCGGTGCTTACCAAGCTTTTTCCCGAAGTGCCAAAGGGGCATCCGGCCCTGGGAAGCATTTTCATGAATATCTCGGCCAACATGCTTGGGCTGGACAACGCCGCCACCCCAGTGGGCCTGAAGGCCATGCAAGAATTGCAAGAACTGAACCCCAAGAAAGACACGGCCACCAATAGCATGATCATGTTCTTGGTGCTCAACACGTCGGGATTGACGCTCATCCCGGTGTCCATCATGGCTTATCGAGCGCAGGCCGGATCTGCCGATCCCACCGACGTGTTCATTCCCTTGCTTCTGACCACGATGTGCTCAACCATTGTGGGCCTTATAGTAGTAAGCATTTTCCAGCGCATCAACCTGTTTCAGAGGGCTTTCCTCGTCATGTTTGCCGTCATTGCGAGCCTGGTGGCCGCATTGTTCTGGGCCATGCACGGCATGGACAACGAGCATGTGCAGCAGTTCTGCCGCCTGCTCACCAGCTGCCTCATCCTGGGGGCCATCCTGATGTTCGTATGCTATGGGTGGCGGAAACGGCTCAACGTCTATGACTCGTTCATCGAAGGTGCCAAAGGGGGCTTCGGCGTGGCCGTGAGCCTTATTCCTTACGTGGTGGCCATATTGGCCGCCATCGGCGTTTTCAAGGCATCGGGAGCCCTCACCATGCTTCAAGACGGCATTACCTACGTGGTGGAGGCCTGCGGGCTAAATAGCGACTTCGTGGCCGCCGTGCCCGTGGCATTGATGAAGCCGCTCAACGGTTCGGGAGCCCGCGGCATGATGCTGGAGTGCATGGCGACCTACGGGCCCGACTCGTTCGTGGGGCACCTTGCCGGTGTGCTACAAGGATGCACCGACACCACGTTCTACATCCTCGCCATCTACTTCGGAAGTGTGGGCATCAAGAACTACCGCAACTCCGTGGCTTGCGGACTGTTGGCCGACTTCGCGGGAATGATTGCCGCCGTGTGCTTCAGTTATTATTTCTGGGGATGAAAAATGTAAAAGTGAACAATTCTATATGAAAAAAATACTTTTTATTTTACCTGTAGTGGCTATGTCAATGGCCTTGGCCGCTTGCAAAGGGGAAAAGAAAACGGACGACAAAAAGGACGTGGAAAAAGCCGTCGTGGTGTCGGACACGACGGACATTCCCACCAAAGAGATTACCGTGGGCACGAAGACCTATCTGGTGGCCGATATCAACGACTCGGCAAAAGTCTATAAGGAAGCCACCGACCCGCGGCGTTGCTTCTTCGTCATCTCGAAAAAAGAATACCGCCTCTACGTTTATGAAATCACTCCCGACGGCAAGGATACCGCACTGGTGGCTCACTTCCCCGTATGCTACGGCAAGAACCCCGCCGACAAGCAGAAAAGTGGCGACATGGCCACGCCGGAATGTACGCCCGACAGCGCATTTAAACTGACCGAAATAAAAGATGCCAGCACTTGGGAGCATGATTTCGGCGACGGACGCGGCCCTATTGCCGCCTACGGCAATTTCTTCCTGCGCCTGGAAACACCGGGGTTTACAGGCGTGGGCATTCATGGAAGCACCAACAACGAGCCGTCGGTGCCGGGACGCGACAGCGAGGGGTGCATCCGGTTGCGCGACAAAGACCTCGACCTGTTAAGGGCACGCTTTGCATTTATCTCGCAAAAAGTCATCATCAAAGGCATCAACCAGGGAAAGCTGCCCTTTGAAATGAAGGCACAACAGGCACTCGGCAACCTCTACCAGGCTCCCAAAGCCGGTTATGTGATGCCCGAAACCACTGCCATGGCTTCCAACAACGTCATCGGCGAGAAGCCCTCCAAGGAGGAAATTGAAAGAAGAAACATCAAGGTGAAGGTGCCGCCCATGCACAAGCAAGACATCATCCTGAAAGAGGACAACAACAATAAACATTAACCCTTTTAACACCTCAACAACATGAAACACCTGCTTACAACCCTTTTGATGCTCTTGGCAGCCACCTTTACGGCCCAGGCATCGGACATTGCCCCCGAAGGCGACGAAATGCAGCAACAGACCTATGTCGTGGTCAACGGCACCAACGTCAGGTTGCGCTTTGAACCCAACCTCACTTGTAGCTTTCTTTGCTATGATAACGGCTCGCCGCGCTACGCTCCCAAAGGCACCCGACTGCCTTATTTGGGGGAGAAAGGCGACTTCTACTATGTTCAATATGACAAATACAAGGTCTATATCTCCAAACAATATTCCTATATTGAAAACAATAAAGCTGAGAAATTTTACGTTGTCATCAACGGAACAAACGTAAGGCTGAGAACGGGACCCGGAACCAATTACTCCTATTTCACTTGGAACGACGGTTCGCCCTGTTATCTGCCCAAAGGCACATATCTCGGATACCTGGGAGAACAAAACGATTTCTACAAGGCCGATTATAAAGGCCACACCGTGTATGTGTCGAAGAAATTTTCCTACATTACAAAATAAAATATGAGAAATGCATTATTGGCCGTTGTTTGTTGCACGGTACTCACAGGATGGGCACAAGAGTCCGTTTCCATCGGTGAGGACAATCCCGCCCTCAGCCAAGCCGAAGAAATGGTTTTGCCCAAAGGAGAACCCGTGAAACCCGGAACGGTGACCATGAGAATGGTGAAGAAAGGAAACATCACCTACAAGGTGGCCAACCAGACGGACATCAGGAAGGTTTACAGAGACAACGTCCAGAAAGACAAGTGCTTCATCGTCATCTCGAAGCAAGAGTTCAGGCTTTACGTCTATGAACAAGTGGGCAAGGACACCCTGCTTGTGGCTCACTACCCCGTCTGCATAGCATTGAACAATGGTAACAAACAACGCGTCGGAGACAAGAAGACGCCGGAAAGCACGATGAAAAAACCGTTCTCCATCTCACAAATTCAGTCCGCCTCATCGTGGAAACACGACTTCAAGGACGGCCGTGGCAACATACCGTCATACGGCGACTGGTTCATCCGTCTGAGCACTCCCCCACACACCGGCATCGGCATCCACGGCTCAACAAGCAATGAAAGCAGTGTGCCCGGACAAGACAGTGAAGGTTGCATCCGTCTTCGTGACAACGACATCATCCATTTAAAGCAACACTACGCCTGCGTCAACATGCCAGTCATCATCAAGGCCGCCGATGAAATGCCGCTTCCCTTTGAAAAGAAGGCGTGGCAAAAAGCCAAGGAATACACCTACCCCGTAAAAGGCTATACTCTGCTCAATGGGGCTTCGTTTGTTGATGAGGGAGTAAAGTAAAATTATTGGAACAATTAAATACAAACATAATAAAATATCAGTAAAAATGATTCTTCAGAAAATAGAAGAACTTCTCAGGGAAGTATCGAACCTCACGGCCGAAAATGCCGACGACATTGAGGCTCTGCGCTTGAAGTATCTCAGTAAGAAAGGCGAGATTAACCAGCTCATGCAAGAATTCAGGAACGTGGCCGCCGACCAGAAAAAGACGGTGGGAATGAAAATCAACGAGCTGAAACAAACCGCCACAGAACGCATCAACCAGCTGAGAGAACAGACCGCTGTGGCACAAAATGCCCAAGACGACATCGACCTCACGCGCACCCCTTACCCCATTGAACTGGGCACTCGGCATCCGCTCACCATCGTGCGCAACGAAATCATCGACATCTTCCAGCGCATGGGCTTTGTGCTGGCCGACGGGCCTGAGGTGGAAGACGACTTGCACGTGTTCACCAAGATGAATTTCGCCGCCGACCATCCGGCACGCGACATGCAAGACACCTTCTTCGTGGAACAGACCGCCACCGACGACGTCACCAAGAACATCCTGCTGCGCTCGCATACCAGCAGCGTTCAGGCCCGCGTCATGGAGCGCCAGCAACCGCCCATCCGCATCATCTGTCCGGGAAGAGTGTACAGAAACGAGGCCATCACTGCCCGCGCACATTGCTTCTTCCACCAGATAGAAGGCCTTTATATCGACAAGAACGTGTCGTTCACAGACCTCAAGCAGGTGCTCCTCTCCTTTGCTCGCGAACTCTTCGGTCCCGACACCAAGATACGCCTGCGCCCTTCCTATTTCCCGTTCACCGAGCCTTCGGCAGAAATGGACATTTCCTGCCACATCTGCGGCGGCGTGGGTTGCGGATTCTGCAAACATACAGGATGGGTGGAAATTCTTGGTTGCGGCATGGTTGACCCCAACGTGCTCGAACTCTGCGGCATCGATAGCAAGGTTTATAGCGGCTATGCCTTCGGACTGGGCGTGGAGCGCATCACCAACCTCAAGTATCAAGTCAGCGACCTCAGAATGTTCTCCGAAAACGATGTCCGTTTCCTCCGTCAGTTTGAAACGGCTCACTAAGAACAACTGCTTATAAGGAAAAGAGGGCTATGCCACGCCCCCTTTTCCTTCTTTTTTATAATATTAACCTGTAAACATCGCGAACTTATGAAAACAAAATCATTGCTAATGCTCTGCGTCGTTCTGCTGACGGCAGGATGCGAAAAAGCATACGAAGAAGATGTCAATACAAAAGACGGAAAAGCCAATGTCCACCTGCGGGTGAGCAACCTCAACATGTTGCCTTTCGACGATGTCACCGTCACCAAGGCTTTTCAACCCATCTCACAACTGAGCACACGCCTTACCTTCGCCATTTTTGCCGACGGCACCAAGGTAAAGACCATCCACCAAGATGCCAGCCAGAACGATTTCGGCTCCGTTTCTTTGAGTTTGGACCCGGGAAGCTACGATGTTGCCATCATTGCCTATACCGCAAACAAAAATCTCAGCATTCCCTCGCTCGACAAAATCACGTTCCCCGACAACCACGTCTCAGATACTTTCTATTGCTACGGCGAACTCGTCGTGAACAATGAAACCGTAGAGGAGGAAGTGGAACTCGACCGCGCCGTGGCCATGTTCCGCCTGAAAACCACCGACGAAATACCATATGACGTTAGCCAGATGAAATTCTACTACACTGGAGGTAGCAGCACGTTCGATGCCACCACCGGCTATGGATGTGTCAACTCCCGCCAGACGGAACTCATCACCGTCACCGACGACATGGTGGGAAAGCCCGGCACTTTCGAGGTTTATACCTTCCCGCGTAGCGATTCTAACAAGCTGACCATGACCGTTACGGCCATCGACAATGTGGGCGGCACCTATATGGAAAAGAAGTTTGAGAATGTGGGAATAGAATGCAACATGATTACCGAATACCAGGGCAGTTTCTTCAACAGCAGCCAGTGGGACGACGTTTTCAACATTGTGGCAGACCCCCAATGGCAGGGCACCCAAACCCATAGCTATTAACCCATTCCACTTGATTTCAAGGCCGGTACAGGGTCACGGTTCCACCGTCACTTTCGGCATGATTGTGCAACAGTGCCTGAATGAACCGTGCGTTTTCCAACACCCTTTCCTCATTACCGTCGTAACCGTTGATGAGCACCAGCAGATGGCGCGTGTCAACGGTTATTTTCGTGCGCTCGTTGTCGCTGGTGGGCGTGCCCACGCCGCCCACTTCGTCACGATAGACCGGCAGCCCCTCAATGTTAAGCATGCCGCGCCCTATGCCTTCATAGGGCTCATCCTTTTTCCCTATTCCCAGTGTCAGCCGTCCGCCTACGAACTTGTCGGCATCAAAGCCCCCGATGCTGTAGCCGTGCTTCATGCTTGCCAGGTTGATAAGGTCCACAAGGGTGTCTATCTGATACAAGTCCTTTCCCTGCAAGGTCCGCCTGATGAGCGCTTCCGAGGCGGGACGATAACGCGACGGATCTTTCCCGCAAGCCTTATAAACGCGACGGGTGGCCTCTATGGAGGGCTGTTGTTTCAGGCTCTCCGTGGTAAGGGTGTTTCGTAATTCTTCGCACAAGGCCGAAATTTCTTTCCACAATCCTTCGCTATAAGGAGTGTTTACAACTTGTGCTTCTACCGCTGCCCCAACGAAACCGGGGCACACTTGTTCTATTTCCTTTGAAACAATGATTTCCATTTGTTGAATTTTTGGAGTTTAGATAATAGTGAAACTCGGAGGACGAAGGGGTTATTTCAACATTTCCAGAAATTCCTCCTCGCCGACGATGCCTACGCCGAGTTTCTCCGCTTTCTGCAATTTGCTGGGGCCCATGTTTTCACCGGCCAACACGAAAGACGTCTTGCCGCTGATGCTTCCGGCGTTTTTCCCTCCGTTCTGCTCAATCATGGCTTTGTACTCGTCGCGGCTATGATGGCTGAACACCCCACTGATGACAATCGTTTTTCCTTTCAGTTTCTCCGAAGCGCCCTGCATTTGTTGTTCGGTAAGGCTCATTTGCAGGCCGTGATGCCGTAGTTGCTCCACGATTTCCCGGTTTTCAGGCTTTTTGAAATATGCAATCACGCTATTGGCAATCACCATTCCCACGCCCTCCACTTCCTGAAGTTCTTCAGGCGAGGCATTCATCAGTGCGTCGATATTCTTGAAATGGCGGGCCAGCAGGCGTGCCGATGTCTCGCCAACGAAACGTATGCCCAAGGCAAACACCACTCGCTCAAAAGGCACCTCTTTCGAGGCCTGTATGCCGTTCACGATTTTCTGGGCCGACCGCGTGCGGCTTCCGTCGCCGTTGATTTGCTGCACCTCTATATTATATAGGTCGGCCACGTTGTGCACCAGCCCGTGGCGGTAATAGTCGTCGATGGTCTCAGGCCCCAGCGAGTCGATGTTCATGGCCCGGCGCGAAATGAAATGTTCTATGCGCCCCTTGATTTGCGGCGGGCATCCAGTGTCGTTGGGGCAATACCATGCCGCTTCGCCTTCATAGCGCACCAGCGGCGTGCCACATTCAGGGCACCTGGTAACAAACCTCACCGGTTGGGCTATGATGGGCCGTTGCTCCAGGTCCACGCCAACGATTTTCGGAATAATCTCGCCGCCCTTTTCCACATAGACGAAGTCGCCGATGTGCAGGTCGAACGAGCGGATGAAATCCTCGTTGTTCAACGTGGCACGTTTCACCGTGGTGCCCGCCAGTTGCACCGGCTCCATGTTGGCCACCGGTGTCACCGCTCCGGTGCGCCCCACCTGGTAGGTTACTTCGTTGAGCCGCGTGCAAGCCCTCTCGGCCTTGAACTTATAGGCGATGGCCCATCGCGGGCTCTTCGACGTATAGCCCAAGGCGCGTTGCTGGCGCAGGGAGTTCACCTTCAGCACCACGCCGTCGGTGGCCACGGGGAGGTTCTTGCGCTCTACGTCCCAATACTTGATGAAGTCATAGACCTCTTGCAATGTCGCCGCTTTTCGCATGCCCTCCGAAATCTTGAACCCCCACTTTCGTGCCGTCTCCAGGTTCTCGAAGTGTCCGTCGGCAGGCAGCTCTTCGCCAAGCAGGTAATACAAATAGGCATCGAGCGAGCGCTTCGCCACCAGTTCCGACTTCTGGCTCTTCAATGTTCCGCTGGCGGCATTTCGCGGATTGGCAAAGAGGGGTTCCTCGGCGGCCTCGCGCTCGGCATTGAGGCGTTCAAACACTTTCCACGGCATGAGAATTTCGCCCCTTATCTCGAACGACGTGGGGAAACCGCTTCCGGCACTTAGCACCAGGGGGATGCTCTTGATGGTCTTCACGTTGGCCGTAACGTCGTCGCCATGAACGCCGTCGCCGCGCGTCACGGCCCTCACCAGCCGGCCGTTGTCGTAGGTTAGCGAGATGCTCAGCCCGTCGTATTTCATCTCACAACACACCTCGAAGGGTTCGCCGCCCAGTCCGCGCCGCACGCTCTCGTACCAGTCGGCCACCTCCTCCTCGCTATAGGTGTTGGCCAACGAGAGCATGGGGTATCTGTGGGCCACCTGCTGAAACTCCTGATTAAGGTCGGACCCCACGCGCTGGGTGGGCGAATTGGGGTCGTAGCACTCGGGGTGGCGGGCCTCCAGGTCCTGCAATTCCCTCATCAGGAAATCAAATTCCTGGTCGCTGATAGTGGGTTGGTTGAGCACATAATAGCGACGGTTGTGCTCGTGGAGCATAAGGCGCAGCTCCTCTATTCTCGCTTTTTCGTCCATTTCTTTTTTTATTTTTCGAGTTCAGGAGTTCTGGAGTTCACACGATAGTGGCTGCCCCAAGAAGCCCCCGGCCCCTTTTATTTTCGCCGCAAATATACGCAAAATATCTGAATAAAAGGAAAAGGCGGAGTTTTTTTTAGCCTAAAAATTTCAAACACTTATCACAATCCTCCATACGAGTAGGGACATACTTTATGTATGTCCGCCTGCCCCAGCCCCACTCGTGTGATTTCTGACATACATGAAGTATGTCCCTACTGCGTATAACAAATTCGCCTGAACAGGGGGCCGGTGAAAACAATGCCGACCGACTTTATCATTTTTCTTTTATCATTTTTCTTTTAGCGAAGCGCCATCGGTTTTGTCAAGATTTTTCATGGATTTTTAGGCCCCCGAAATAGTTTGACCGCAAATTTCGAGGAGAGATCTTGAAGATTGAGAGGAGAAATCTTCAAGATTTCACCCCGAAATTTGCGGTCATGCCAAATAACATTTTCAAATGATTGAAATTCAACGACTTACAAAAGTAACACAAAAACGTCCTGTTTTGTCAAATATTTTTACCAATTTTCAACCATGTAACTATCCATCTCAAAGTAAAGTAAACCTACGCTCCTAAGAGTCGGAACAAGGGATGTCTTTCCAATGTGAAAGGCTGCGACAGGCATGCTTTTTCACTATCGTCTGAACTCCCGAACTCCTGAACTCCCGAACTCCAATATCGTTTGAGCGGGCATATAATGAATAATTCAAGTTCGCATTCGCTCAACTTCTTGGAGTTTAGGAGTTTAGGAGTTTAGGAGTTTAGACGATAGTCTTGTCGTGCCCATTTCAACAAGACAACGAAAAAAACTAATGTCTAAACTCCAGCGGCTGAAAGCCGCGAAAACTACTAAACTCCTAAACTCCTTAAGCATGCGAAATTTGAATGAATAATTTTCATAAATTATTTGGCCATTTGGCAAAAACTTCTTAAATTTGCGCAAAATACGCAACATACCATGGAACAAATCAGGAATTTTGACGAAATTGCGGAGCGGCTGAAGTCGCTCAAACCGTGCAAGGTGGTGGCCGTGGAAGCCACCGACGAACATTCGCTGGAGGCCATAGAGCGCGCCACGAAAGAGGGATGGGCCGACATTCAAGTCGTTCACCTCGACACCGTGGAGGCATCTGCCCGCGAGGCCATCAGGATGGCGCGCCACGGCGAGGCCGAGGTGGTGATGAAAGGCATTCTCAACACCGACGTGCTGCTGAGGGCCATCATCAACAAAGAGAACCGCGACGAGGGCCTGCTGCCCGAGGGGCGCGTGCTCTCGCATGTTTCGGCCATGAAGGTGCCCTCTTACCACAAGTTGCTGTTTATGACCGACCCGGCCGTCATTCCCAATCCCACTTTCGACCAGCGTGTGGCGCAAATACGCTATAGCATCAGCCTGTGCCGCGCCTACGGCATCACCCAGCCGCGCATAGCATTGCTGCACTGCACCGAGAAGGTGTCGCCGAAATTCCCCATCACCCTCGACTATGAGAAGCTCGTGGAAATGGGGCGTAACGGCGAGTTTGGTGAGGCCATCATCGATGGTCCCACCGACTTGAAGTGCGCCGTGGACAAGGAATCGGCCGACATCAAGGGCATTCACAGCCCCCTGGAAGGCAACGCCGACGTGCTCATCATGCCCGACATTGAGGCCGGCAACGTGTTCTACAAAGCCATGACGGCATTCACGCAAACCAGGCTGGCCGTGGGACTTCAGGGCACCATACGGCCCGTGACACTTACCTCGCGCAGCGATAGCGCCGAAACGAAATACAATAGCCTGGCCATGGCCTGCCTGCAGGCGAGAAGTTAATGGCCCACCCCCGCCCCCTCCCGTAAGGAGGGGAGATTAAGCCGCCATACGTCTTCCCCCCAAGGGGGGATAAGAGGGGGCTGGGAGATTAAACCGCGGCACACCTTCCCCCCAAGGGGGATTTAGAGGGGGCCATCGGGGCTACCTCCTTTGACTTGAATCTTAACAACTAAAAATCCTATAACAAAATGAAAATCTTAGCTATTAACCCGGGCATGGTTTCCACGAAAGTGGGCGTGTTCAGGGATGAGGAATTGGAATGGCATGCCACGCTCAACCATCCCTACGAGGAGCTCTGCCAATATCCTTTCATCATGGATGAGTTTGGATACAGGAAAGAAAAACTGGTGGAGGCGCTCAAGAAAGAAGGCTACGAAATGAACGACTTCGACGTGGTGGTGGGAAGAGGCGGACTGGTGAAACCCATTGAGAGCGGCGTGTATGAACTCAACGAAAAAGTCATTGAAGACACCAAGCACCCCAGGCTCCACCATGCCTGCAACCTGGGTTCACTCATCGCATTAAGCATTGCCAAGGAAATTCCCGATTGCCACGCCTTTACCGTTGACCCGGGAGTGGTTGACGAGCTCGACGACGTGGCGCGCATCACGGGCTTGCCCGAAATACCGCATCAGACCATTTGGCATGCTCTCAACCAGCGCGAAATAGCCAAGAGATATTGCCGCGAACACGGGGTGAAATATGAAGAACAAGACCTCATCGTGTGCCACATGGGAAGCGGAATGTCATTCGGACTTCACAAGCACGGAAGGACGGTGGAATGTAACGACGCACTGAGCGGCGACGGACCATTCAGCGTTTCGAGGGCCGGTATGTTGCCCTCGGTACAGCTGGTAAAGCTCTGCTATAGCGGAAAATACAACGAGGCGGAAATGATTAGGAAACTCAACGGACACAGCGGGCTGACAGCTCACCTCGGCACCAACGACTGCATTGAGGTGGAACGGAGGATTGAGCAAGGCGACAAGCATGCCAAGCTGGTGCTCGACGCCATGATTTACCAGACGGCACGCTATCTGGGGTCGCTGGCTCCCGTCAACTACGGACATGTGGATGCCATACTGCTCACCGGAGCCATTGCCAATAGCCAATACATTACTTCGGAGTTGAAAAAAAGGCTGGAATATCTTGCGCCCGTTTTCGTTTATCCCGGCGAAGACGAACTGACGGCTCTGGCCCACAACGCTTATCGCGCCATGATAGGTGAACAGGAAATCAAGGAGTATAAATAAAAGAAGTTTCCGACACTCAGAAACGTCGGCTCCCACGATTATTTGCACAATAGGAGCCGACGCTTACAAGCGTCGGAGTAAAAAATGATAGAATAAGTGAGTCCGACGCCCGGAGGCGTCGGCTCTTATAAACGGTTACTCGCCAGCCTTGAGGTTGTCGATTTGTTGATTGATCTTGGTGCTGAACGTCAACGGCGACTTGATAAAATCGTAGCGGCTGGAAGCCTCGCCGGTGGTGACGACCACGGTGCCATAGCCGAGCAAACGGCCCATGACGGACTGCTCAATTTTCACGCCCTCACACTTGCGAAGAAGGAGCTCGAGCGACTCCCTTTTCACTATGCCCCGCTTGAAGATGAGGCGGCGCGTGGTGACCACATATTGCTTGCCCCCGTTGATGGACACCGCCCACACAAAGGCGGCGAGGAGCATCAGAATGCCCACGGCCAGTTTGAGGATGAACTTCGTTTCGTCCTCAAGTGGAATGGCCATGACGGCCAACGCTACAATGCCCAAAAGGATGGGCCACACATAAACGACGGGATGGAGCTGGGCCTCATAGGCCACTTTTTCGTTCTCCATCAGATTTTTTTCAATATATCCCATGGGTATTTAAATTTTTACTATATTCTATTAATTGACTAATAATCAATCTGTCATGCCTCCAGTATAGAGTTGGTAGTATTTTCCTTTGAGGGCCATGAGCTGGCGGTGGTTGCCCCGTTCGATGATTCTGCCGTTTTCCATCACCATAATCCAGTCGGCATTTCTGATGGTGCTTAGGCGGTGGGCAATGACAAAGGTGGTGCGACCCTGCATAAGCGAGTCCATGCCCTGTTGCACCAGTCGTTCGGTGCGGGTGTCGATGCTGCTGGTGGCCTCGTCGAGGATGAGCGCCGGAGGGTTGGCAACGGCGGCACGAGCAATGGCGATGAGCTGACGCTCACCTTGGCTGAGATTGCTACCGTCGCCACCGAGCGGTGTGTGGTAGCCTTGTGCCAAACGGCTGATGAAGTCGTGGGCATGCACAAGTTTTGCGGCGGCTATGCACTCCTCGTCGGTGGCCTCCAGGCGGCCGTAACGTATGTTGTCAATAACGGTGCCGGTGAAGAGATGTGTGTCCTGAAGCACCATGCCGAGCGAGCGGCGCAGGTCTTGGCGGCGTATGTCGCGAATGTCGATGCCGTCGTAGTGTATCTGGCCCTGCTGTATGTCGTAGAAGCGGTTGATGAGGTTGGTAATGGTGGTCTTTCCTGCTCCCGTTCCTCCCACGAGCGCAATCTTCTGCCCGGCATCGGTGTCCATCTCTATGTCGTAGAGCACCTGGCGCCCCAACGTCTCGGTACCGTCGGCGGCGATGGCGGGATAAGAGAAATCCACGCCGAAGAAATCCACTTCACCCTGTTGCCTTATCAGTTCGGCCTGACCATTATGAGGCTTGCGCCATGCCCAAAGTCCCGTCTGCTCCTTGGTTTCCATCAATGTGCCATCGGCCTCCATGCTAACGTTCACCAACGTCACCTCTGCATGGTCGTCGGCTTCGGGCTTTGCATCCATGAGGTCGAACACGCGGCGCGCTCCGGCCACGGCATTGATGATGCTATTCACTTGGTTGGAGATTTCGGACACCGGGCGCGTGAAGTTCTTGATAAGTGTGAGGAAGGCGACAACCGTTCCCACCGACAACGGCGATTGGGGGAAAGAGAGCACAAGGGTGGCACCGATGATGGCGGTCATGACATAAATGAGATTCGACAGGTTGCCGTTTACCGGCATCACGATATTGGCAACCTTATTGGCATTGCAAGCACTATCGCGTAACTGGTTGTTAAGCTGGCTGAACTCATCGAGGGCGGCCTGCTCGCGGCAGAAGGTTTTCACCACTTTTTGTCCGGTGAGCATTTCTTCCACAAAGCCGTTCATCTGTCCAAGGCTGGCCTGTTGCGCCGAAAAATGGGTGAAGGAACGCTTGCCCAACTGCCTGGTGGTCCACACCATCAGCATCGACATTACGACGGCAAGTGCCGTGAGCGGTACGCTGAGCACCACCATGCTTGTAAACGTGAGCACAATGGTGACCACCGACGAGAAAAGGCTAGGCATGGAGCTGACCATCTGGCGCAGGGTGTCAACGTCGTTGGTATAAACCGACATGATGTTGCCATGGGAATGGGTGTCGAAATACTTGATGGGCAACTGCTGCATGCGGCTGAACAAAGCGGTACGAAGATTGCGCAATGTTCCCTGGCCAACATTGATCATAAGCCTGCTGTGAAGATAGGAGCAGGCAGCGCCGAAAAGCAACACCAAGGCAAGCGTAGTGAGCGCACGCGCCAAGGGACCAAAGTCTGGGGCCGGAGATTGTGTCAGCGGAAGAATGTAGTCGTCGATGAGCGTCCGTGTAAACAACGTGGAAGTCAGCGTGGTGGCACTTGTTACGACAATACAAACGAGGACGGCGGCCAGCGACCATTTATAATCGCGGGCCACATAGCGCAGCACACGGCCAATGAGTTTCATGCCGCCTTCGGGCATTTTGGCAACGCCAATGTTGCGGCCGCCGCGCGGGCCGTGTCCGGGACCTATGTTGAGGGTGGGTTTTGGCATAATAACAATTTCATTTTGGCGCGTCGAAGTCGCCGCCGTCTTGCGTCTGGATCTGGTAAATCTCTTTGTAGATGTCGTTTGTCTTGAGAAGGTTGTCGTGGGTGTCGAATCCCAAGACGCGTCCTCCGTTCATTACGATAATCTTGTCTGCATGCTGAACGCTCAATATGCGCTGCGCGATGATGAGCTTCGTGGTGCCCGGCAACTCATGAGTGAGGGCATGGCGAATCTTGGCATCTGTGGCGGTATCACAGGCCGACGTTGAGTCGTCGAGCACCAAAATCTTGGGATGTTTAAGCAGGGCACGGGCAATGCAGAGCCGTTGTCGCTGTCCACCCGACACGTTGGTGCCGTTTTGTTCAATGTGTGTGTGATACCTGTCGGGCATGCGTTCTATAAACTCGTCGGCACAGGCCAGCCGGCAGGCCTCGGCACATTCTTCCTCCGTGGCATCGGGCTTTCCCCATCTCAGGTTGTCGAGAATGGAGCCGCTGAAGAGTTGGTTGTTTTGCAACACCATGGCCACGTTATTGCGTAGTGCCTCCACGTTATAGTCTTTCACGTCGTGCCCTCCCACACTGACCACGCCCTCGGTGGCATCGTAGAGGCGGCTCACCAATGTAGCCAAAGTGGATTTTCCGCAACCTGTTCCACCAATGATGCCGATGGTCTGGCCGGCATCGATGTGCAGGGTGATGTCCTTAATGGCATAGTCCGTGAGTTGCGATTGTTGCAAAAGAGCCATGAAAGTGGCCTTCGACGTGGCTTCCTTGTGATAGGAAAAACAAACGTGGGAAAAGTCGATGCTGCCGTCGGCCACCGTCATGATGCCGCCGCCGGGAGGGTCGGCAATATCGGCTTTTTCGTCGAGTACCTCGGCAATCCTGCGCGCACTTGCTGCACTCATGGTGATTTGCACTATGGTCATGGAAAGCATCATGAGTGAAGAAAGAATGGTCATGACGTAAGTGAAAAGCGATGTCAGCTGGCCCGTTGTGAGGTCTCCGAACACAACATAATGTGCGCCAAACCACGACAACGAGATGATGCAACCATACACCACGAGCATCATAAGCGGATGGTTGATGGCCTGCAGGCTCTCTGTCTTCACGAAAAGGCGGTATAGGGCTTCGGCGGCAGCGCGGAACTTGCTGTTCTCATAGTCCTCACGCACAAACGACTTCACCACCCTGATGGCCGAAACGTTCTCTTGAACACAGTTGTTGAGGTCGTCATAGCGCAGGAAGACCTGGGAAAAAAGCTTTACCGTTCGTGAAATAATCAACCACAGGGCCGTTCCCAACACCACGAGTGCCACCACGAAGATAAGACTCATGTTGAAGTTGATGAACACGCACATCAGGACGCTGAAGACAAGGTTGAGCGGTGCCCTCACCGAAGCGCGCAAAATGGTTTGGAAAGCGTTTTGCAGACTGCTCACGTCGGTTGTCATCCGTGTAATAAGCCCCGCGGTGGAGAACTTGTCGATGTTGGAAAAAGAAAAGGTCTGGATGTTGGCATACATGGATTGCCGCAAGTTATATGCAAACCCAGTGGATGCTTTGGCCGAACATCGGCCCGCCATGATGCCGAAGGCAAGGCTGAAAGCCGCCATCACCAACATGAGCAGGCCGTAAAGGAACACATTGCGCAGGTTGCCGGCCATGATGCCGCGGTCGATAATCCACGACGTGACGTATGGAATGAGAACGCCCATCACCACCTCAAGCGAGGTGAAAAGCGGCGTCAACAGGGCAGCCCTGCGAAACGAGCCTATTTGCCTTATAAGTTGAATAGCTGACAAGATGAAAAAGAATAAGGTGGAAAGATTATAATGCCTAAAGGTCAATACTGCCTTAATGCAGAGAGGAGCTCGTTGTTCTCGCTCTTGTTTCCAATGGTGATGCGCAGGCAGTTATGGCACAGTTGCACACGGGTCCTGTTGCGCACAATGATGCCTTTCTCCACCAGATAGTCGTAGATTTTCTGAGCATCGTCCACTTTCATCAGGAAGAAATTGGCATCCGTGGGATAAATATGCTCGCAGAGCGGAAGCATCTTGATGTTCAGAATCATACGTGCACGCTCCTGCAAAAGGAGTTTCACCCACTTGTCGGTCTGGAAGGGGTCGCTAAGCACTTCAATGGCCTGCCGCTGGGAAAGCAAATTAACATTGTAAGGATATTTCACCTTATTATATATATTGATGATTTCCTTGGCGGCAAACGCCATTCCCAAGCGTAGGGCGGCACATCCCCATGCCTTGCTAAGGGTGTTGAGCACCATGAGGTTGGGGAACTGATTGAGGAATTGTCGGAAAGGCCTCTGTGCGGAGAAATCGCTATAGGCCTCGTCAAGAATGACAAGTCCGCCAAAGCCGTTGAGCACCTTCACAATCTGCTCGGCATCAAGGCTGTTGCCCGTGGGGTTGTTGGGCGAGCAAATCCATATTATCTTCGTGTTTTCGTCGCATGCCTTCAACAACTTATCGGCATTCAACAGGAACCCCTCGTCGAGCAACACGGGGCGATACTCCACGTCGTTGATGTCGGCACACACTTTGTACATGCCGTAGGTAGGCTCAATGGCCACCACATTGTCGATGCCCGGACGAGTGAAGCAGCGATAGGCCAGGTCGATGGCCTCGTCGGAGCCGTTGCCCACGAATATCTGGTCCTCTGCCACCCCTTTCACCTTTGCAATACATTGTTTCAACTCACGTTGCAACGGGTCGGGGTATCGGTTATAGGGATTGTTGTAAGGGTTCTCGTTGGCATCGAGAAACACATGGGCCGTGCTTCCGCTGAACTCGTTTCGGGCACAGCTATAGGGCGAGAGGCTCCAGATGTTGGGCCGGGTGATTTTTTCAAGGTTCAATTCCATGAGACGATGTATTATGATGATAAAATGGAATGGCGCTACAAGCGGTTGTCAATGCTCTTGAGCCTGAGGGTCATGGCATTCTTGTGGGCATCCAACTGCTCGGCGGCCGCCATCACTTCCACGGCCCTTCCGATGCTTCTAATGCCTTGTTCCGAAAGGTGCTGATAGGTGATTTTGCGATGATAGCTGTCGAGGTTGACGCCACTGTAGGCCGTGGCATAGCCGTGGGTGGGCAACGTATGGTTGGTGCCGCTGGCATAGTCGCCGGCGCTTTCGCACGAGAAATGTCCAAGAAACACGCTGCCCGCATTCACCACCATCTCGGCGAGTTGCTCACAATCGTCGGTGGCCAGGATGAGATGCTCGGGCGCATAGGCATTGCTCATTCTCATGGCCTCCTGCTTGTCGGCCACGAGAATGATTTTCGAGTTTTCCAGTGTCTGCTCGGCAATGGCTTTCCTCGGCAATTTTTCCAGCTGAAGGGCTATTTCTTCCTGCACTTCCGATATGAGTTTCTCCGACGTGGTGATAAGTATCACCTGAGAGTCGATGCCGTGCTCGGCTTGCGACAACAAGTCGGCGGCCACGAAAGCCGGACGGCTGCTGTCGTCGGCAACCACGCAGACCTCCGACGGCCCTGCCGGCATGTCGATGGCCACGTCGTGGAGCGACACCTGCTGCTTGGCGGCCATGACGTACTGGTTTCCGGGACCGAAAATCTTATCGACCTTCGGCACGGTCTTTGTGCCATAGGCCATGGCACCGATGGCCTGCACCCCTCCGGCCTTGAAGATGCGGCTCACGCCGGCAATGCTGGCAGCGGCGAGGATGGCCGGATTGACATTTCCCTGGCGGTCGGGCGGTGTGCAAAGCACTATTTCGCGGCAACCGGCAATCTTGGCCGGCGTGGCCAGCATGAGCACGGTGCTGAACAGGGGTGCCGTGCCGCCGGGGATATAGAGTCCCACTTTCTCTATGGGCACACTTTTCTGCCAGCACACCACGCCGGGAGCCGTTTCCACGCGCACCGGTTCATGCCGCTGGGCCTCGTGAAAAGCCGCAATATTGTGGTGGGCCAGGTGAAGGGCGTCGAGCAAATCCTTGCTCACCGAGGCCAGTGCCTGCTCTATTTCACAGGGAGAAACGGCCAACTCCCCCACCCTCACATGGTCGAATTTCTCGCCATAACGTATTACGGCCTCGTCGCCGTTTTCCCTGACGTCCTGAAGCACGGCGGCAACGGTGGCATTGAGTTTCGACAGGTCGGCCTGCGGACGTTTCACTATGGCGGACCAGTCCTCCCTCTTGGGGTATTTAACGATAATCATGTCTGTGCTTAAAGAATCATTTTCTCAATGGGTGTCACCAGGATGCCCTGAGCGCCCAGTTCCTTCAGTTTGCCGATGATTTCCCAAAACCGTTTCTGGTCGAGCACGGTGTGCACCGAGCACCACTCCTGGTCGGCCAAGGGAATGATGGTGGGACTTTTCAGACCGGGCAACACCTCGATGATTTCGTCGAGCTTGGCCTTCGGCACGTTCATGCGCACATATTTCTTGTCCTCGGCCTGTCTTACGGCGCCGAACCTGAAGAGCATGTCCTGAAGGATGGCGCGTTTCTCTTCCGAAAGGTGCCTGTTGCCGATGAGCAGGGCCTCGCTCTGCATCACCACCTCCACCTCGCGCAAGTTGTTGCTCACCAGCGTTGAGCCGCTGCTCACGATGTCGAAGATGCCATCGGCCAGCCCGATGCCCGGACTGATTTCCACGCTTCCGGTGATGACATGAATGTCGGCGGCAACGCCTTTCTCGTTCATGAATTGCCGGAGGATATAGGGATACGAGGTGGCAATTTTCTTCCCGTTGAACCATTCCAGGCCTTTATAGTCCACGCTCTTGGGAATGGCGAGGCTCAGCCGGCAACGGCTGAATCCCAGCCTCTCCACAATGTCGGCCTCTTCGTGGCGTTCCATAAATTCGTTCTCGCCCACCACGCCGATGTCGGCCACGCCGGTAGCCACGCTTTGGGGAATGTCGTCGTCGCGCAGGTAGAGCACTTCGAGCGGGAAATTAACGGCCTGCACCAGCAACGTGCGTTTGCTGGGGCTCACTTTGATGTCGGCCTCGGCCAGCAGGTTCATGGTGTCTTCGTAGAGCCGGCCCTTGGATTGTACTGCTATTCTTAACATTGTATGCTTCTTATTAAATATATAAAGTACTGACGCCCGGCAAAGTAAAGAAATGTTAGCATTGAGCCGGGCAAATCGTACTTTTCTTTAAAAACGGTGCAAAATTAGTTATTTTTGGGCAAATGTGCAAATTAAGTTGTAACTTTGTGGCCGAATTGAAACCTTCAACCCACATTGTTGCATAATAGATACATATATATTATAATGATGTCGGCCTTTCTACTGGCCTGCCATAAAGAGAAGAAAGACGGGCCGGTGGTGGCACCCTGGGGCGAGGTGAAGCAGCGGGAAATCCCCAAGAGCGACGACTTCACCCTCAACGACATCATGAGCGGCGGCGAAATGATTATGCTCACCCTTTCGGGGCCGGGCACCTACTACGAGTACCACGGCCGCGAGCTGGGTGCCCACTTCATGCTCTGCCAGCGCTTTGCCAAGGAGCTGGGCGTAAGCCTGCGCGTGGAGCTATGCCGCGACACGCTTGAAATGGTTGACAAGCTGAAAGCCGGACGGGGCGACGTGGCCGCCTTCCCGTTGCCAAAGGGCGTGGCGGGGGCCGATAGCCTGGACTTTTGCGGAATGAAATCCGACTCGCTCGGCGTGGCATGGGCCGTTAGGCAGGGCAACGAACAACTGGCCAAAGCCCTCAACGAGTGGTATCGGCCGGAAATGCTCGACAACGTGCGCAGTGAGGAAAAACGATTGCTGGCCACGCCCAAGGTGCGCCGCCATGTGTTCTCACCCTTCCTCAACCGGCGGGGAGGCATCATCTCGAAATACGACGCACTGTTCCAGAAATATGCACCCGTGGCGCGCTGGGACTGGCGGCTCATGGCGGCCCAGTGCTATCAGGAAAGCTGCTTTGACCCCAACGCCCGCTCATGGGCGGGTGCTCAGGGCCTCATGCAAATCATGCCGAAGACGGCCGCCCACCTGGGGCTGAAACCCGAGGAGGTGAACGACCCCGAGAAAAACATCCGTGCCGCGGCACAGCTCATCAAGGAACTCACCGAGTCGTTCAGCGACGTGAAAAACGTGGAGGAGCGCAAACGCTTCGTGCTGGCATCGTATAACGGCGGAAGCGGGCACATACGCGACGCCATGGCCCTCACCACGAAACAGGGCGGCAACCCGCAACGCTGGGCCGACGTGGCCGAAAGGTTGTTGCTATTGCGCGAACCCGAATACTACAACGACCCCGTGGTGAAGCACGGATACATCAGGAGCACCGAAACCCACGACTACGTGGAACTCATCCTTGAGCGCTACAAACAATACCGGCGAAGTGCACCGTTGAGAAGGTAACCGCGGGTCGCTCCCGTCTTCGCGTCAATTCATTTTTGGGCTTGAAAAAGGTGGATAGACACCTATGTAGAAATTATGAAAAATCTTTACAAAACGGCCATTTTTCGACCGATTTTGTAACGCATTGATAATCAGTAGGTTTAAAAAGGGGCAAAGTTTGACCGCAAATTTCGGGGAGAAAACTTCAAGATTTCACCTCTCAATCTTCAAGATCTCTCCTCGAGATTTGCGGTCAAACTATTTTAGAAACAAAAAAATCGTTGAAAAATTTTGACAAAATCTACACCACCTCGCGACCGAAGGGCCTCAAGGCAATGGAGGCCAACTTGAAATGCTGACGGCCAAAGGGAATGCCAAGAATGGTGATATAGAGCAAGACGCCGAAAAGCACATGGGTGAGGCATATCCAGATGCCGCCGATGAAGAACCAAATGACGTTCATCACGACATCGAGGCAACCATGGCGCGGCTCCTTCTCCCTGATCTTAGAACCGAAAGGCCAGAGGCAGAGCACGCCCAGCTTAAAGGCCTGAAGGCCAAAGGGAATGCCGATGATGGTCACCATCATCGCCACCCCCGAAAGAAAATATTCGATGGCGGTTTCCACGCCACCGAATATTAACCAAATGATGTTTCCTAAAATTTTCATTTCACAGAGGCGTTGGCTTCCTACTTCTGCTTCAGCAGGTCGCGGATTTCGCCCAGCAACTTCTCCTCGGCAGAGGGCTCGGGAGCAGGAGCAGGCTCCTCTTCCTTCTTCTTGTTCATCTTGTTGATGGCCTTGAGCATGAGGAAGATACAGAAGGCGATGATAAGGAAGTCGATGATGTTCTGGATGAACATGCCGTACTTCAGCTCTGCATCGCCAACCTTTACGGCCAGGCCAGTGAAGTCCACACCACCGGTGATGACACCAATCAGCGGCATGAGCACATCGTCAACCAACGACGAAACGATTTTTCCAAAAGCACCGCCGATGATGACACCGACTGCCATGTCCATCACGTTGCCCTTCATGGCAAACTCTTTGAATTCTTTAATAAATCCCATAATTGTAATGTTTTTAATGATTAAAAAAGGTGTATTTAAATCGGTCTTTTTGTCATCTTCGTTTTGCAATCTGTCATCGCACAGGGCGAAAATCATGCCTTTAACTCCAAACTTGACGACTTTTTAAAATTATTATTCAGAAACATGATGCAAATTTAGAAATTATTTTGTAATTTTGCGGTCGAAATCAGAAAAAATTTCACTTTGAGTATGATTTTTCCGCCTTTTAGGCTCATTTTAGGAAGCAAAGAATGTAAAATTTCAGGCAAAAAGATTTTTTTTAACCCTTTTAATAAACAAAAAGTAAAATGACAAAAATTGGTATTAACGGTTTTGGCCGCATCGGTCGCTTCGTTTTCCGTGCCGCTCAGACACGCGACGACATCCAGGTGGTAGGTATCAACGACCTCTGCCCGGTTGACTACTTGGCTTACATGCTGAAGTATGACACCATGCACGGCCAGTTCGACGGCACCATCGAGGTTGACGTTGAGAACTCCAAGCTGATTGTGAACGGCAAGGAAATTCGCGTGACTGCCGAGCGCAACCCCGCTGACCTGAAGTGGAACGAGGTTGAGGCAGAGTACGTCGTGGAAAGCACCGGCCTGTTCCTCACTCAGGAGAAGGCTCAGGCTCACATCGAAGCTGGTGCCAAGTACGTGGTGATGTCGGCCCCCTCGAAGGATGCCACTCCCATGTTCGTGTGCGGTGTCAATGAGAACACCTACCAGAAGGGAACGCAGTTCGTGTCAAACGCATCCTGCACCACCAACTGCCTGGCTCCCATCGCCAAGGTTCTCAACGACAAGTTCGGCATCGTGAACGGCCTGATGACCACTGTTCACTCCACAACAGCCACACAGAAGACCGTGGACGGTCCCTCCATGAAGGACTGGCGCGGTGGACGTGCTGCCGCTGGCAACATCATCCCCAGCTCCACAGGTGCCGCAAAGGCAGTGGGCAAGGTGATTCCCGAACTCAATGGCAAGCTGACGGGCATCTCGATGCGCGTTCCCACCCTCGACGTTTCCGTGGTTGACCTCACCGTCAATCTGGCAAAGCCCGCTTCGAAGGAGGACATCTGCGCTGCCATGAAGGAAGCTGCTGAAGGCGAACTCAAAGGTGTGCTCGGTTACACTGACGAGGCCGTCGTGTCGTCGGACTTCCTTGGCTGCCCCCTCACCTCTATCTTCGACGCCAATGCTGGCGTTTACCTCACTGACACCTTCGTGAAGGTCGTGTCGTGGTATGACAATGAGATTGGTTACTCCAACAAGGTGCTCGACCTCATTGCTCACATGAAGAAGGTGAACGGATAATCATCCACGCTTTTCCTCAAACAGTAAACTTAGAGATTCAATACGCCGCCCGGATCTTTCCGGGCGGTTTTTTCTTTCAAGGCCAATGGCCCCTTGAACAATCTAGAAGCTCTAGAAAATCTAGATTATCTAGAAACTCTAGAATATCTAGAAACTCTAGAAAATCTAAAAATAAACTACCCTTACCATGAAAGTAAAACTCAACAGAAGAACCATCCAAGTATTTGAAGGAGCACAGGTAAAACACGCTCTTTTAAAATACTTTATAGTGAAAAAGCTCAACAAGGACTTTATCGACCAGACAGAAGTCCACGATGCTGAAGGCCACGTCATCGACCACGACGCGCCACTTACCGAAAACCACAAAATAACCTTTGAAGAGCCCCAGCCATGAAAAAACTTATTGCCTTCGCTTTGTTGTTGCTCATGCCGGCAATGGCCTGGAGTCAGAAAAAAGAAATACATATACTCTCGGCCAACGACATGCACGCCGCCCTGGACCGTTTTCCACAACTGGCCGACATTGCCGACAGCCTGCGCGCACTCTATCCTCAGCTGCTCGTATTCTCGGCCGGCGACAACAGGACCGGCGACCCGTTGAACGACCGTTACGAAATTGCGGCCTACCCCATGGTGGCTCTTATGAACCAGGTGGGTTTTAACGCAAGCACATTGGGAAACCACGAGTTTGACTCCAACCCACAGGGACTGGCAAAACTTATCGACCTGTCGCATTTCCGACACATCTGTGCCAACATTCAGCCCGACCCGCAAATTGGCATTCATTGCATTCCTTGTCAAGTGTTCGACGTGGAAGGCACGAAAGTTGGCGTGGTTGGCGTGGTGCAACTGGGCATTCACGGAAGGCCCGACACCCATCCCGACAACGTGACGGGCATCAACTTCTCGCCGGTCAACGAAACGGTGGAGAAATACAAATGGCTGAGAGAGCAATGCGATGTTGTCATATTGCTTTCACACATAGGATACGACGCCGACGTGGAGATTTCAAAAGACATTCCTTGGGTTGACCTCATCATCGGCGGACATTCGCACACACAACTTGAAGGAGGAGAAATACATAACGGTATTCTCATCACTCAGAATGCCAACAAGTTAGGAAAGGTTACACACACCACGTTGACCGTGGAAAACGGAAAAGTAACGGAAAAAAAAGCCGAGAACATCAACGTGAAAACATGGCCGAAAAAGAACAAAGTGGTGGAAAACATGGTGAAGTTCTTCAGCGAGAACAACGACTTCGGCCGCGTGCTCACCCAAGCCGCCACGCCTTTCGGCACCTACGAGGAGCTGGGATGCCTGATGAGCGACGCTTTCAGGGCTGAGGGCCATGCCGACATTGGTGTCATGAACTACGGCGGTGTGCGCTACGACATCCTTCCGGCCGGCAACATCACGGTGAACGACGTATTACAACTCGACCCCTTCGGCAACGATGCCGTGGAACTCAACCTCACCGGCAAGGAACTTCGCGACATGCTCATAGCTTGTAGCCGGGCCGACGAAGACCGGTTCCCCATCGTGAGCGGCATCACTTGCGAAGTGACGCGCGACAAGAACGACTCCACAAACATCAAGTCGCTACAATTGTTCACGCCCGACGGGAAAAAGCTCAACCTGAAAAAAACTTACAAGGTGGTTACAAACAGCTACACCACCATCGTGAGCGATTCGCCAAGGAATGACCAGGGACGAAGCATGAACTACCAGACCTCGGACATGATTATCAATTTCCTCACAAAGCAGCCCAGTGTGAGCTATCAAGGGGAGCGCCGCATCAAGGAAATAAAGAAATAGTGAAAAATCTTTTCATTCCTTTTACCCTTAAATCTCTTTTTTTCCGTACCTTTGCCGCGAAATGCAGACAATGATCACCATATTGGGTCCCACAGCCTCTGGCAAGACCACCCTGGCCGCCGCGCTTGCCGCCCGCATCGGCGGCGAAATCATCAGTGCGGACTCGAGGCAGGTGTACCGCGGCATGGACATCGGCACGGGAAAAGACCTGGCCGACTATGTAGTGGAAGGGCAGCAGATTGCCTATCACTTGATAGACATCTGCGAGCCCGGCACAAAATACAACCTTTTCCAATACCAGCAAGACTTTCTCAAAGCCCATGCCGACATCTGCCGGCGTGGCAAGCGCCCCATCCTTTGCGGCGGCACCGGCCTTTACATAGAGTCGGTGCTCAAGGGCTATGAACTTTCACCGGTTCCGCAAAACGCTGAACTACGCAACCGCTTGGAAGGAAAGTCGTTGGAGGAACTCACCGCCATGCTGGTGGACCTAAAGAAGCAAAACGGCTCCGTGATGCACAACACCACCGACGTGGACACCGCACAACGGGCCATCCGGGCCATCGAGATAGAGGAATACAACCTGCACACCCCCACCGGTCGCCGTGCGTTCCCACAAATTCCATACCTTCTCTTCGGCATCGACATCGACCGCGAGGAGCGCCGCAACAAAATCACCCGGCGACTGAAACAACGCCTCGACGAGGGCATGGTGGAAGAAATCAGGCAGCTGCTGGAAAAAGGCGTGGCACCCGAAGACCTCATCTACTACGGCCTGGAATATAAATATGTGACGGAATACGTGACGGGACTTCTCACCTTCGACGAGATGTTCCGCCGACTTGAAATAGCCATCCACCAGTTTGCCAAACGGCAGATGACGTGGTTCAGGGGCATGGAGAGACGGGGCTTCACCATCCACTGGCTCAACGCCGCCCTGCCTTTGGAAGATAAGTTAAACATCATCTTGAACCAAACGCTATGAACAACCAACAAGACAACCGTTGGGGCATTCTCTATTGCCCCCGGCGCGACATCTTCTTCCCGCAAAAACGATGGGAAAAGATTGAAAAGGTGCTCCAGGCCCGAGGCGTGCAATACGACAAGGTGCAGAGCGAGAACACGAAGAGCGTGGAGCGCATCTGCAACATGTTCATCAACAACGGCTACGACACCATCGTCATCGTGGGCGGCGACTCCGCGCTCAACGATGCCGTGAACTGCATCATGCGGGCACCCGACGAGCGGCGCGAGAAGATTGCGCTGGGCGTCATCCCCAACGGCGTGATGAACGACTTTGCACGCTACTGGGGGTTCGACGAAGACAACATCGAGGAAACCGTGGACTGGCTGATAAAGCACCGCGTGAGAAAAGTGGACCTGGGCAACATCAAATACACCAACCAGAAGGGCGAGCATTGCCACCGCTATTTCCTCAACTGCGTGAACATCGGCCTGGTGGCCGCCATCATGAACCTGCGTCGGCAAACGCGGCGCATCTTCGGTTCGCGCACGTTGTCGTTCCTTTTCTCGTTCCTGCTCATGATTTTCCAACGGCTGGAATACAAGATGCACCTGAAAATCAACTCCGATGTGGTGAAACGCCGCGTAATGACCGTGTGCATAGGCAGTTCGCGCGGCTACGGACAAACGCCAAACGCCGTTCCCTACAACGGCATGCTCGACGTGTCGGTGGTCTATCATCCCGAGGTGACACAGCTCATAGAGGGGTTCTACCTGTTGTTCACCGGAAAATTCCTCAACCACCGTAGCGTACACCCCTACCGCACCCAGCAGGTGACCGTTACGGAAGCCCAGCACGCCATGATTGGCGTGGACGGCAGGTTGATGAACACGCCAGAAGGAGAGTTCAAAGTTGAAATAGAGCAGGAAGTCATCAACTTCCTCATTCCCGAGTAACAGAATCATTCATCCACACCAAGCAATCCCGTTTATCCTCCAATGAAGAAATCGTTTTTTTCCATTCTTTCACTATGGCTCTGCCTCACCAATGCCATGGCAGGAACATGGTCGGCCGAGACCCTGCCCATGCCTTACCTGCAGGAGGCGACACACCACACCTGCAACCCCGACAACATTCTTGGCACGCAGGCCGTTGACAGCATCAACAAACTGCTCACCCTCCTTCAGGAAATGAAAGGCGTGCAGGCCATCTGCGTCGTGGTGGAGCACCTGGAGGGCGACGACCCCTACGCCTTCAATCGCGACCTGTTCAAGAAATACGGCATCGGTCAGAAAGAGAAGAACAACGGCCTGGTCATCACCCTGGCCACCCAGGACCGCAGCTACCAGATTTCGCCGGGCGAAGGACTTGAGAAAATGCTTCCCGACGTGGTGTGCAGCCGCATCGAGAACCGCGTCATGGTGCCCAAACTCGCGGAAGGCAACTGGGACGAAGCCATGACCGGCACGGTGAACACCATTTTCGGCCTGCTCACCGGCGACGAGTCCACTCAGAAGGCCATCGGAGCCTTCCTCAGTCAGGACGACGAAGATACGGGCAGCGGCCGTTCTGTCCTGAACTTCATTCTTGGCACGCTGCTCATGCCCATTGTCGCCATTGTAGGCTTTATCTACGCACTCATCTGGAGGAACAAGCGCCGCAAGTGCCCCCATTGCGGCAAAAAACTGGCGCAGAAGCGCACCAGCCGCAAGGTGAATCTGCTGAACGACGACACACAACAAGTTACGGAAATATGGACATGCCTGAAATGCGGCAAGACCGACGTCATCGACAAACTGGTGCCCCTGGCCACCGATAACGATGACGACAACCACTCATCAAGCAGCCACCACTCGTCGAGCAGCTCAAGCAGTTCGGGAGGCTCTTTCGGAGGTGGTTCCTATGGAGGAGGAGGTGCCGGAGGGCGGTTCTGAAAACTTGTCCCAAGCCTAGGAAAAACTAGGAAAATCTAGGAAGACCTAGGAACCAACCGTTTTGTCAAAATTTTTCAAGGGATTTCAGGCCCAAAGAATAGTTT
>JAEEGL010070867.1_pt1 | contig 48485 bp, 32 predicted proteins | sample 9134231 | NCBI WGS metagenome assembly JAEEGL01 (sample SAMN16246548, study PRJNA631951) | gut metagenome | biome: gut microbiome; feature: rumen; material: fiber-attached | host: Bos | place: Iran: Karaj | collected 2018-10 | reverse complement strand
CTGGAAGAAGGAAATAGAGGAAGCCCAGGCTGAAATAAGAGCGCAGAGAGGCTACTCGTACGAATTGAGAAAAGAGCTTGCCGATGCGCAGGCGGCGTACGACGAGCACAACAAGATCGTAAAGGATATCGAAGCCGAATACGACGCCGAAAAGGTTACCGGCGTCGACTCCTCCGGCAAAGAGGTCGAATATCCGTTAAAGACAGCTTACAGCGCAAGACTCAACAACTACAAGACGTATCAGGGCAACGTTGACGATACTCAGGCTTTGATAGACGCTCTGAACGCTCCCGAACAGGAAGCGATAGATAAGGAATACGCCGAGCTCACCGCTTTTGTGGAGGAATCGAAGGCGGAATATGAAAGAATGTCAGCCGAGTATTCGGCGCTCGACCAGTCAGCCAAGGCGGACAGAGAAGCCGTGAAGACCGCGGAAGCGGAGCTCAAGGCGGCAAAGGAAGCGTACGAAGCGGCGACGGAAGCGTTTGCCGAATACAACAGAACGAACTCTATAGCGCTCTCATACGTAGAGGATGCAGAACAGGCTCTGGCGGCTAACAAGGACGAGACAAAGGTCGAACAGCTCAACAAGGCCCTTGAGGACGCAGTTGCTGAATACGACAAGACTGTCGCGTCGTCCAAGGGCGAAAAGGATAAATACGATAAGGCTCTTTCCGACTACAACGCCAAAAAGGAAGCGCTTGACGCGGCGAACAGCGCAGAGGTGTTCATTAAGCTGAACGACCTGTCGACCGAGATGGCGACGCTGAACGGCAAGCTCAAGGATGCGCAGTCCAAGTACGACAACTTCAAGGTAAAGAAATCCGAATACTATGACGCGATAGCTGCAAACCTGTATGCGGAATTCTTTAAGAACACGGTGACAGACCTTGAAAAGAACAACGTCGATTATCAGAAATTCATGAACATCGGCGAAGATTACTCCGACGACGAAAACGGTATAGTTGCCATCTACAACGAATGGTATTCGGCAACTTACGGAGAATAAAACACAATAAAATGCCCCTTAAAGCAAAAAGGGGCATTTTATTCGGCAAATTACCGTGATTCTGCACAAAAAAACACAACAAAAAATAAAAAATATACGGACAAATCATTGACAAATAAGGAAATATATAGTATAATATAAAAAACATTATTCAGGAGGTAATAAAATGAATAAAACACAATTCATCGCTGCCGTAACAAAGAAAGCGGGAGCAGAAGCAAAAGACGCGGGCGCGTACGTTAACGCCGCTATCGCAGTCATCGAGGAAGCTCTTAAGAAGGGTGAAAAAGTTCAGATCACGGGATTCGGTACCTTTGAGGCCCGCAAGCGCAAAGCAAGAACCGGCAAGAACCCGCGTACAGGCGAATCAATAAAGATAAAGGCTTCAAAGTCCCCGTCCTTCAAGCCCGGTCAGTCCTTGAAAAAAGCCGTTAACAAGAAATAATAAAAACGAGAAAAAACCGTGCAAAAGCACGGTTTTTTTACGTTTACCTATTGACAAACACGCTTTGTTGTGGTATCATATGAACAAATATTCAAATGATAATATGAAAGGGGCGGCAAATGAAGCACGATCATTCAAAGATACTGTCGGCAGTCGGCAGTCAGATGCCCGAGGATGAGGTCCTTGCTGAGCTTTCAGAACTGTTTTCCGTGTTCGGCGACAGTACGAGGATCAAGATACTCTGGGCTTTGTTCGAGCATGAAATGTGCGTATGCGCGATAGCCGAGCTTCTGAAGATGACGCAGTCCGCGATATCGCACCAGCTCAAGCTTCTGCGGCACGCAAAGCTCGTCTCGTCGCGGCGCGAGGGAAAGACGATATATTATTTTCTCGCAGACGATCACGTGAGAAGCATAATCAATCAGGGAATGGAGCATATCTCGGAGTAAGACAATGAAACACGAACACGAACATGAACACGAAAATGAATATGAACACGAACACGAACACGAACATGAGCATGAACACGGCGAGGGCGAGAACAGAAAAGAGACTGTGATCAAGCTTATCATATCAGCGGTATTCTTTATAACCGCGCTTATACTTGAGCACGCCGTTAAGGTAAACTTATTCATATATCTTGCGCTTTATATCGCCGCATACGCCGTCGTGGGAGTTGCGGTCATTATATCGGCCGTAAAGGGTATAATCCACGGTCACCCGTTTGACGAGTGCTTTTTAATGACCGTCGCGTCGGTCGGCGCGTTTTTCACCGGCTCGTTTGCGGAAGCGGCGGCAGTCATGATCTTATACAGCCTCGGTGAATTTCTGCAGGATCTCGCGGTGGACAAAAGCCGCGATTCGATATCCGAGCTTATCGACGTAGTGCCGAAAAACGCGGAAATACTGCGCGGCGAAGAGACTGTCTCCGTTCCCGCCTGCGAGGTCAGGATCGGAGACACGGTGATGGTAAAGCCCGGCGCAAACGTTCCCGTCGACGGAGTTATAATATCCGGCTCGGCGTCGTTTGACACCTCCGCGCTGACAGGCGAAGCGTACCCGAAGGATCTTACCGTCGGCGACAGGGTCCTGAGCGGTTATCTTGATCAGAACGGCTCGGTAAAAATAGAAGCTGCGGCGGAATACGAAAACTCCGCGGCGTCAAGGATAAAGTCGCTGATAGAAGGCGCGGAGGCTAAAAAAGCGAAGACGGAAATGTTCATAACGCGGTTTTCGCGCATATATACGCCCGTCGTCGTTCTGCTTGCGCTCATTATAGCCGTTATTCCGCCCGTATTCAACGGAGAATGGAAGGAATGGATACACAGGGCGTTGACCTTCCTCGTTGTTTCCTGCCCGTGTGCGCTCGTTATTTCCGTGCCGCTGACGTTTTTCTCGGGCATAGGCGCCGCGTCGAGAAAAGGCATTCTCATCAAAGGCGCACAGCATCTTGAAACGCTTTCAAAAGCCGATATATTTGCGTTTGACAAAACGGGCACGCTTACAAACGGCTCTTTCTCCGTCTCCGGCGTATTTGCAAAATCGGACAGAGAAAAGCTTGTAAATACCGCGTGCAGCATCGAAGCTCATTCAAACCACCCGATCGCGAAGGCTCTTTCCGCCCTTGATTGTGAAAAGGAAGACGCCGGGGATATAACGGAAATACCGGGCGAGGGGATAGCCTGTAAAATAAACGGGGAGATCTGCGCGGCGGGTAATACAAAGCTTATGAAAAGATATTCCGTCACACCCGATCAGACGACGGATACCGCCGTACATATTTGCAGGAACGGAGAATATCTGGGCTATATATCGGTAGTCGACAAGCCGAAGGAAAACGCAAAAGACGCGATAAAGCAGCTGTATGATAACGGAGTTAAAACGACCGTAATGCTCTCGGGCGACACGGAAAGCTCCGCAAAAGCGGTGTCGGAGGCGCTGGGACTGACGGACGTCAGATCATCGCTTCTGCCGGAACAGAAGGTATATGAGCTTGAAGAGCTGCTCAAAAAAGGTAAGGTCGCCTATGTGGGCGACGGGATAAACGACGCGGCGGTGCTCGCGCGCGCTGACGTCGGACTAGCTATGGGCGCGCTCGGCTCTGACGCGGCGATAGAAGCGGCTGATATAGTCATAACGGACGATAATGTTGAAAAAATACCGAAGGCGAGAAGAATATCAAAAAAGACGCTTAATATCGCAAGGCAGAACATAATATTTGCAATAGCCGTTAAAGTCGCCGTGCTCGTTCTGAGCGCGCTCGGCGTGAGCAATATGATGTGGCTCGCCGTTTTTGCGGATACTGGCGTTGCGCTTTTGTGCGCCGCAAACGCGATGAGGGCGATGATATGCAAATAAGACCGCATCACATACTTTGCATCGGAAATTACGTCGGTCACGGCTACAGCGAAGGATTTACCGACAATATGGACGTTATATCAAAGAGGGTAAAGGCCGGAGAGCCGTTCGTATTGACGGAAGGGGCAGACGATCTGTGCTCAGCCTGCCCGTTCTGCTCAGACGGGCAATGTACGACAAAAGAAAAGACCGACAGATACGACAAAGCCGTTATCGGTATCTACGGTCTTGAATACGGCAGAGAATACACGTACGAAGAATTCGATAAGCCCGGAGTTTTTTACAACGTCTGCTCCGACTGCGAATGGTTTGAACTTTGTAAAAATGTAGACAGAGAAAAATAATAAAAAACCCGCTGAAAGCGGGTTTTTTTCAAGCTGCTAATCAGAATCGAACTGATGACCTCATCCTTACCAAGGATGCGCTCTACCATCTGAGCTATAGCAGCGTTTTTTACCGAACGCGGTTATTATATCAAATTATAGTAAAAATGTCAAGACCTTTTTTAAAAAATCTTATTTATTTTTATCCGTTTTTCAGGAATTTGATTTGTTCATTTTTTTATGATACAATACGAAAGGATAGATCAAAGTCGAAAAGAGGATGTCGGATAAATGAAAATACGCGGTATATTGTCCGTATTTTTGATCGTTTCAGCCGTTTTTTCTCTTTCTTGCTGCACCAAAAAAGAGGAAGAGCAAACACGGGATTTGACGGAATACAACGAGCTGTCGTATGACGACAACGTTATTGAGGAAGACACGCTTCTCATATGCAAAGCTTTTATGTGTGTCGGCGTGCCGCCGGCAGTACTGCCGAGGACGGCTCATAAAGGCGAATACGGGTCGTATGTCTGTGAGAATTACAGGAAAACGGATTATAAACGCTATATTGAAACTCTGAAGAACGACGGATATAAGGCGGTTGAAACAAAATACGACGACGCTTTTTTTACAAGAAACGACAGTTTCATATTTTTGAGTTATTATGAAAACGATAAAAAGCTCGACATAACGTGGTATAAAAAAAGCCCGTACGCGCCGGAAAACGGTCTGTTGGCAGACGAGGCGGAAAAGCTGCTTTGCTATGAAAAAAGTCTGTCAAAAATAAAACTGCATCCGATAGATATTACCCCGAAAGGATTTTTTGAACGCACGGGAGCTCAGATATTCGCAGTTCCGGAATACAGCTACGACGTTTTTGCCGGAAACGGACAGGATGAGCTTATGTTTGAGGATAATGAATATTATGACTGCAATATAAGACTCGTAAAGGACGGCAGCGTATATTCGGTAAACTACGACTGTATCGCCGTAACCGATATAGACGTGGACGGTAAAGAAGATATATGCTTTTTGCAGTACGGTCCGACAAGCGGTTTGTTTACATTCGTCGTCGGCGTGATATCAGATAAAGATGTGTACAGAGAAATGTTTTATACAGAGCATTACAGCCTGTCTTTTGTGAATATAAACAAAAGGGTATACATCAGAGGGATAACGCAGGATAACAAATATCATTTCTTCAAGATCAAACCTGAAACCAACGACAAAGAACGTTATATAGAGCTGTATGAAAACGACGAACCGGTCTCGCAATGGCCGTAATACAAAAAAAGCCTGATTTTTAAAGTCAGGCTTTTTGTATTATACGGGCTTATTTTTTTCTGTTTTTCAGTATTACAGCGACTGAGGCGCATACCGCGATCACAGCGGCCGCTATAACGATTATGAGTATAACGGTGCCGTTGTTTTTGTTTTCCGGCTCTGTTATATTGTTCGTCGTTTCGGGTGCGTTCGTATCATCCGCCGGTGCGCTTGTCGCCTCCGTTGAGGTAACGGGTTCGACTTCTGCGGAGCCCGTGAATTTATAAACGTATTTGAAGCGTCCGCCCGGAGCGACGTCGCCCGTGCGGTAGAAATCGAGTATCTCGCCTTTGAACTCGCCGGAGCCGTCCTCATCCTGTACGTTATCCGTCCATTTGAAGCCGAGCTTATACTCGTTTCCGCTCAATCCGAGATCCGATTTGGCGATCTTTACGACTATCCTGTTTCCCGAAACCTTGTAATCAACTCCGGAGACCTTTGACGTTTCATATCCGTTTCCGGAGAATTTATCAAGCGACGCCTGATTATCGGAGGCGTCTTTTTTGCTTACGACGTAATCGAACGTCTCCCAGCCGTTATATCCGGAATCGACGTCGATATAAAGGTTCATCCAGTTTTTGCCCGCATAAGGCGTTATGTCGGAAGAGCATTCCGCCATGAAATAGACGCTGTCGTTATCCGATACGACCTTGGCTGCCGTAAAATCGTTTCTGCCGCTGTTGTCTTTGTAATAATGTGATCCGTAGCCCTTTGCGTCTCTGTCGCCCACGTTGTTCTTATACGCGATATACGAGGCGTTGACGTTGTCCCATTCGGAAAGGACGTCGTCAAGAGATACCGAAAGCTTCTGATCGTAAACGGGTATCTCCTCACAGCCCTTGAACTTTCTTATGTAGGAGACCATCTGATAATAGTAGTTGTCGCGGAGCCTGCCCTTTGACGGCTCTATATCGCGGGAGAATTCGTCGTTGAATTCATCCGGGAACGCGTTCTTGACGCCGCACCACTCGTCGTATCTGCCGGCGATCCATTCGTTCCAGCCGGTTATGAATATGACCTTCGGGTCGACCTTAAGCGCGTAATCAAACTGTTCCGCGAGGTTTGCGCCGTATTTAACCGCGTTTTCGCGCGTGTCGACGCCTTTTGAAGTGTACGTTCTGCCTATGATATTATCGCCGTTCATTGCGGAGATCTGATGCGTCTTGTAATCGTGGTTTACCGCAACGCCGACGGTGATCTGCTCAACGTTGTTCCTGTCTGATTTCGATTTATACGTCGCCTGCGGATACGTGGATAACCAGCCCCACGTATCATAAGATGTGTTTTGTACGAGATATCCCGGCTGACCGCCGCGGAAGGTGAAGTATCCGCGCATTTCCTTTGCAATATCGGAGCTGCCGGATATAAAGTTCTTGTGCGCCATCACCATCGGCTTGCCGTCCCAGTAGAACCACAGAGGCTGATATTTCTGACGCAGATATATGTCCTGATAAAGCGAGGAAAGCTGCGTCATCGTGTTGCCCTGATCGCCGAACGGAAGCAAAAACGATATTTTAGGCACTTTTACGCCGTCTTCAAGCGCTTTCATAAACGTTTCGTAGATCGGAACGTAGCTGTCACGGAATGTGAACGTGCCGTTCGTGTTGTCAAAGAAGAGCACGTCCACGCCGGCGTCCGCCAGAAGCTCGGCGTGCTTGCGGAGCACCCATACGTCGTTTGTTTTGTAATATCCGTATATTGATTCGTTCCAGAAGTGTACCGTACGCGTCTTCGGCCATACAGAGCTGTTGAAATCGTTCTTGGCTTCGGGATGTTCGTCCATGACCTTCTGAACGTTCAGCGGCTCGCCGCTGTCCTGCGATACGTGCCACGACCAGTAGAAGAGCGCTACAGTCTTGCCGTCGCGTAAACCGCCCGTTTCCTCATACGTCGGAAGCGTTCTGCCGAGCTCGTCCGTAGCTTCCCACGTCGTCGGGTGCGGATTGCGGACTACAACCGCGCTGTTGTTTTCCGGAACATACTCGGCGGGAGCTGTGTTCTTGCCGGTGATCTGAGTGGAGCCGGTGATCTTTTTAAACGGCTCGTCAGTCTTTTCGGTAAACGTTATCGTTACGTTTATATCGCACGCGCTTTCAGCTCCGCCGGAGTATAAAAGACCCTTTCCTACCGCGTTCGTGCTCTTCCACGCCCATATGCAAAGCTGTGAATTGTCGTTTCTTATGCCTATGAAGTATTCGCCGGCGGGCTGCGTGTCAAACTCCATTTCGTGTTTCAGATTGTCATTTACGGGGTTGAACGTTTTTTCAGCCAGAGGCGTCGTTTTGATGGTGTCTTCAAAATCTCCCGCCCACTTGAAAAGCGATACCGTAGCGACGGAGTCGGCTTTCAGGTACGTGCTGAGACGTACGGACAGCGCTTTGAACGGCGCGTTGATGCAGAGCCTTACGCCGCACGTATCTCCGAGCGGTATGTTGTTGTCGGAACCGCCGCTTTCGTCACCGTACGCGTTGACCCTGTATTCTTCGTCCGCCTGCGCGGTGAGAGCCGCCGCGGATACGATCATCATCGCGGTCAGAAGAATACATAAAAATCTTTTCATAGTTTACCTCCCCTGATGTAATATCAGTATTATACACCAATTTAAAGGCAAATGTCAAGCGTTTTCATAAAATTGTAAAATAATATATTATTCCGTATAAGACCGACGAAAGCGTTCCGTAAACGACGACGGGACCCGCAACGGTGAACAGCTTTGCCGCCACGCCTGAAATAAATCCCTCGCTTTTCGCGTCTATCGCCTGGGAGATCATTGCGTTTGCAAAACCGGTCACGGGGACGAGCGTTCCCGCGCCCGCGTGCTTTGCGATCTTGTCAAACACGCCGAAACCCGTCAGGACCGCCGTAATAAACATAAGCGTTACGGAAACGAGAGCGGAACGTATTTCGTCCGGAGCGCCCGCGGCTTTGTAAATATCGGAAAACAGCTCTCCGACACAGCATACAAGTCCACCGGATACGAAAGCTTTGATACAGCAGAGAAGAGTTTTCGTCTTTTTCGCGTGGGCTTTTACGTATTTTCCGTATATTTTCGAATCGTCCATAACAGTACCTCTTTTTTATCCATTATCGGCGCGTGATAAAAAAGTATTCACTTGACAAGACAAGAAATTTGTGTTATTATAAGACTATGAGATTGGATAAATTTTTTACACAAACGGGCGTGCTTACGCGCAGTCAGTGCGCAAAAGCGGTGAGAGCCGGCGCCGTGACGGTGGACGGCGCCGCCGTGCGCGACGCGTCGGTAAACGTCGACCCCGATAAAAACGTGATAACGTACAACGGAGAAGTGATCACATACTCCGAATTCGTTTATATCGTTATGAACAAGCCGGAAGGATACGTCTGCTCCAACGACGAGCCGGGCGAGCCTCTCGTTTTCGATCTGCTTGACGATAAGTATAAGAGAAAGGATGTTTTCACCGTCGGGCGGCTCGACAAAGCGACGAGCGGGCTCATCATAATAACGAACGACGGAAAGACCGCGCACGCGGCTTTGTCTCCGAAACGTCACGTCGAAAAAACGTACGTATATACCATAGCCGACCCGCTGTCGGAACGGGACAGAACAAGGCTTGAGAGCGGAATAGAGCTGAAAGACGGATATACGACAAAACCGTGCAGGATAATACCGGCAGACGAAAAAAGCGGAAGGATAATACTGTCCGAGGGCAAATACCATCAGATACGCCGTATGTTTGCGGCAGTTTCAAACAAAGTGGAGACGCTGAAGCGTATAACCTTCGGCGCGATAACGCTTGACGGTTCGCTCGGATACGGAGAATGGCGGCTGATGACGCAGGAAGAAATAAACGATTTCAGATCTGTCCTGAAGTCTCTGCCTGAGTAAAAGCGCTGCAATAAAAAAATCAGGGAGATGATAAAAAAATCATCTCTTTTATCTTGACATATAAATAAAAATAATATATAATATAGAAAAACGCATAAAGGACTGTATATGGATATTTTAAAGAAATTAGCGGAAGAACTGAATTTAAGGGAGGAACAGGTCAAAAACACCGTCGCTCTGATAGACGACGGAAACACGATACCGTTTATAGCGCGTTACAGAAAAGAGGTAACGGGTTCGCTTGACGATACTGTGCTGCGCAATCTTTTTGACAGACTTACGTATCTTCGCAATCTCGAGGGAAGAAAAGAGGAGGTGCGCTCCGCGATCGAGGGGCAGGGCAAGCTGACTGACGAGATAGTCTCGGCGCTTGAAGCCGCGCAGACTCTGACCGAGGTCGAGGATATTTACCGCCCGTATAAGCAGAAAAAGAAAACGCGCGCGTCCGTTGCGCGTGAGCGCGGGCTCGAGCCGCTCGCTCAGCTTCTGAACGAGCAGAGAAAGAAATACGAAAAGCCGCTAATCGAATACGCGGCGGAATATACAGACGGGGAAAAGGGCGTCAATTCCGCGGAGGAAGCGCTTGCAGGCGCATGCGACATAATCGCCGAGGACGTTTCCGACAGCGCGGAGGTGCGTAAGGAAATACGCAGCATGACGTTCGATTACGGCATAATCAGAACAAAGCAGGACAAGGAAGAGGATTCCGTCTATTCGATGTACTACGACTATGAAGAAAAGGTCAACAAGATCCCGGATCATCGTATACTTGCGATAAACCGCGGCGAAAAGGAGGAGTTCCTGAAGGTCGGAATAGACGCGCCGAAGGACATGATCTGCAACTATATGTTCGACAGGTTCATAACGGAATACGACAGTCCCGCAAGACCGTATATCGAGGGCGCGGTTCTCGACGCGTACGACAGGCTGATCGCGCCGTCCATCGAGCGCGAGATACGTTCGGATCTGTTCGATAAAGCGAGCGAGGGCGCCATAACGCTTTTCTCCGACAATCTGAGACATCTTCTGTTGAGCCCTCCGCTCAAGGGCAAGACCGTCCTCGGGCTCGATCCGGGTTACAGAACGGGCTGCAAGCTCGCCGTTGTAGATAAGACGGGCAAGGTGCTCGATACCGCCGTCATCTACCCGACGATGAAGCAGGAATACAAGATAGAGGAAGCGAAAAACGTCGTTCTGCGTCTTATAAGAAAATGGGATATAAACGTCGTGGCGATAGGCAACGGCACCGCGTCTAAGGAAAGCGAGATATTCATAGCGGACCTTTTGAAAAACGTGACGAACGGCTGTAAATACACGATGGTCAGCGAGGCGGGAGCGAGCGTTTATTCCGCGTCCAAGCTCGGCGCGGACGAATTCCCGGATTTCGACGTGACGCAGAGAAGCGCCGTTTCCATAGCAAGACGTCTGCAGGACCCGCTTGCGGAGCTTGTGAAGATAGATCCGAAATCTATCGGTGTCGGACAGTATCAGCACGATATGAAGCCCGCAAGGCTCGACGAGGCTCTGACCGGCGTCGTCGAAGACTGCGTCAACTCCGTAGGCGTTGACGTCAACACCGCTTCACATTCGCTTCTGTCGTATATATCCGGCATCAACGCCGCGTCGGCTAAAAACATAGTCAGATACCGTGAGGAAAACGGCGAATTCAGAACGAGGGACGAGCTGTTGAAGGTGCCGAGGATAGGCGCAAAGGCGTACGAGCAGTGCGCCGGCTTCCTGCGCGTGCCTCACGGCGACAACGTTCTTGACAACACCGGCGTTCATCCCGAATCGTATCCCGCCGCAAAAGCCCTGCTCGACCATTTCGGTCTGACGGCTGAGGACGTTTCAAAGGGTCAGGTCGCCGACCTTCCCGAACTCGTTAAGGAGGAGGGAAGCAAAAAGCTGTGCGAACAGCTGGGCGTCGGCGCTCCGACGCTTGCCGACATAGTCAAAGAGCTCGTTAAGCCCGGACGCGACCTGCGCGACGATTTCACGCCGCCCGTGCTCCGCGACGACATACTTGACATGAACGACCTGAAGGAGGGCATGGAGCTTACCGGCATAGTGAGAAACGTAATAGATTTCGGCGCTTTCGTCGATATAGGCGTACATCAGGACGGTCTTATCCACGTATCGCAGATATCGAACAAATATATAAAGCATCCGTCCGAGGTCCTGTCCGTAGGCGACGTGGTAAAGGTCAGGGTTTTGTCCGTTGACACGGCAAAAAAACGCATAGGACTTACCATGAAGTTTTAATATATTAAAAAATCCGGAGACAAAAAAATTACCGGAAAACGCCCCGATTTTATAATTATTGTGCAATATGCACAAATACTATACTGAAATTTTGGAGAATAAAACTCTTTAAAAATTCAAACTTTTCTGTTATAATATAAAGCGTTGATAAATATTCAGGAGGATATTATGGCAAGCTTATCTTTAAAGCACATTTACAAGAAGTACCCCGGCGGCGTCGTTGCCGTTTCGGACTTTTGCCTTGAGATCAAGGACAAGGAATTTATAGTTTTCGTCGGACCTTCCGGCTGCGGTAAATCGACAACGCTCCGTATGATCGCCGGTCTTGAGGAAATCACTGAGGGTGAGCTGTTCATAGGCGATAAGCTCGTCAATGACGTTGCGCCTAAGGACAGAGATATAGCGATGGTGTTCCAGAACTACGCTCTTTATCCGCATATGACGGTGTTTGAGAACATGGCGTTCGGACTTAAGCTCCGCAAGACTCCGAAGGAGGAGATCAAGCGCAGAGTTGAAGAAGCGGCGCGCATACTCGATATAAACCACTTACTTGAGAGACGTCCGAAGGCTTTGTCCGGCGGTCAGAAACAGCGTGTTGCGCTGGGACGTGCCATAGTACGTAATCCTAAAGTCTTCTTGCTTGACGAGCCTTTGTCAAACCTTGACGCAAAGCTCCGTGCAACGATGAGAACCGAGCTTACGCTGCTTCATAAGAGACTCGGTACTACGTTCGTATACGTTACGCACGACCAGGTAGAGGCTATGACGATGGCTTCCCGTATCGTCGTTATGAAGGACGGTAAGATCCAGCAGGTCGATACACCTCAGAACCTCTACGACCAGCCGAACAAGATATTCGTCGCGGGCTTCATCGGAACTCCGCAGATGAACTTCATCGACTGCTCCATAAAGGAAAAGGGCGAAGATCTCTACGTCGTATTCGGCGAGAACGAGCTCAAGCTGCCGAAAGAAAAATCAACCAATCCCGCCCTGCGCGAATATATCGGCAAGGACGTCATCGCGGGCATCCGTCCCGAGTGCATCCATGACGAGCCCATGTACATATCGCAGTTCCCGGATACCTGCATAGATGCGTACGTCGAGGTTACCGAGCTTATGGGCGCCGAGATATATCTGTATCTGTCCGCAGTCGGTGCGGAGGACGTTAAGCTTACGGGCCGCGTTTCCTCCCGTTCCACCGCGAGAGCGGGCGACACCGTAAAGGTCGCTATGGATATCGCGAGAATGCACATATTCGATAAGGATACCGAGGAGTGCATCTGCCACTGAATCGATAAATAACGGTTTCAACAGCGGAGCATCAGCTCCGCTGTTTGAATAATACAAAGCTTTATGAGGTAAATAATGAAAAAAATACTCGTTTTGATTTTATCAGCTCTGTTTATACTGTCGGCTCTGTTCGCCTGCGCGCCCGCCTCCCCCGAAGTGACTACGGACGGCGGAACTCAGACGGAACCCGGGCAGACGACGGGAGCCGGGGAGACAACGGAACAAATAACGGAGACGGAAACGGAAGCGGAAACAGAACCCGCATATCCCGCCGAAAAGGATAATTACGCGGGAACGCCCGCTTACACGGTCGACGGCGATCATATCGTGGTAGACGGCGTATCGTACCCGAATACGAAGAATATGAAAAACGGGATAACCTACGCGGTCGACGATCTCGGACGCGAGGTAACGCTCACGGGCAACCCGTACAACACCGAAAAGCACGTCGGTATTTTCTACTTTCTCTGGATGGGTGAACACGGAGACTGGGGCGCGCTCGATATGACGAAGATCATGGAGGAGGGCGGCGAAGACGCCAAAAAATCCTCCTACAAGGGCTGGGGTCCCGTCGGCGCCATGCATTTCTGGGGAGAACCGCTTTACGGATATTACTATTCATCCGATAAATGGGTCATGAGAAAGCATATTGAGGAGCTGACTCTCGCCGAGATAGATTTTCTTTACTTTGACGTGACAAACGCCGTCCCGTATCTGAGCAATGCGGGAGCTGTTATGAAGATAATACAGAATATGTACGACGAGGGCTTCAATCCGCCGAAGGTAGTGTTCTACACGCATTCGTCGAGCGCCTCGACCGTACGCGATATTTATAACGGCATATACAAAAAGGGCTCTTATCCCGACGCGTGGTTCTACCTTGACGGCAAGCCTCTTATAATCGCGTATGAGGACGACTGTAAGAATCTGTCCGCCGGCATATATAACTTCTTTACTTACAGAGAGGCGCAGTGGCCGAATGAGGCGCAGAAGAGAAACGGCTGGCCGTGGATGGATTTCACGAGACCTCAGAGGACCTTCAAGAACAAAAACAATGAAAAGGAAGCAATAAACGTATCGGTAGCGCAGCACAGCGGAACGGTCTGCTTCTCGGATTCCGCGTATTACGGCGACAGGACGAACCGCGGCAGAAGCTTCCACAACAAGAAGAACGACGATTCCGAGGGAGCGGTGCTTTACGGCTACAACTTCCAGGAGCAGTGGGACAGAGCCATCAAGGCGGACGTTCCGTACGTTCTCGTTACGGGCTGGAACGAATGGGTCGCGCAGAGACAGGATCCGAGACAGCTCGGCCGTCCCGGTCAGGTCGTATTCGTCGACACGGCTTCAATGGAGTTTTCAAGAGACATAGAGCCGATGCGCGGCGGATATTTCGACAACTACTATATGCAGCTGATAGATAACGTGAGAAAATACAAGGGTACCGCCCCCGCGCTTGTCCAGGATACGAGGAAGATAATAGACCTTGACGGCGGTTTTGAGCAGTGGGACGATATACTCGTAACGTATTCCGATCCGACGGGCGACTGCGCCGACCGCAGCGGCAGACAGTTCGGAAGCAAGACGGTCAAGGACGACAGCGGAAACAACGATATCAGAAGCGCAAAGATAACGCACGACAGACAGTATCTGTATTTCTACGTCGACGTTCCCGAAACGGTCGACGACGAGCCTAACGCCATTTCCGCATACGCCGCAGATACCTCGTGGATGCAGATATTCATAAACACGGATATGAGCGCGGAAACGGGATTTTACGGTTTTGATTACATCATAAACAACACCGTAAAGGACGAAAAAACGTCAACGCTCGGAAAAGCAAAATCAAACGGTAAGGAATTTGATTTTGAAGACGGTGCGGATATAGAATACAGAGTAAAAGACAACAAGATGATGATAAATGTCCCGCTTGAGGCTCTCGGAATCACGGATTACTCGCAGATCAGATTCGCGTTCAAGATAGTTGACAGCGACACGAAGATAACGACGATGGAGCAGATGTACAGCGAAGGCGACTGCGCGCCGGTCGGAAGACTAAGCTACGTGTTCCAAAATTACAAATAAAATAAAAAACGGATAAGCGCGTCATTTCAGTAAAATGACGCGCTTATTCGCTTTATTTTTCTCTTTGCTCTCTTATAAGCTTCTGCATACATTTGTAACACATCGCCTTATAAGTTTCATTTCCGCCCAATACGACCTGCTCGCCTTCCGTGGCGACGCGGCCGTCGGGTGTGAATCTTACGTTTACGGTCGCTTTACTGCCGCATTTGCATATCGTTTTTATCTCCGTTATCGACTCCGCAAGCTCAAACAGACGGAGCGACCCGGGAAATACGTGCATCATAAAATCCGTACGAAGACCGAAGCAAAGCACGGGTATATCCTCCCACGCCGCTATCTCGTGCATTTCATCAATCTGTCCGGGAGAGAAGAACTGTGCTTCGTCGGCTATAATAACGTCGATCCTGCCCTTGAAATCCTCGTTATAGATCTTCAGGATATCGTCTTCCGGGCGTATGACGTAAGCCTGTGCGGATAAGCCTATCCTTGATTTTACAACGTTGTCGCCGTCTCTTGTGTCGCGCGAGGGTTTTATCAGCCAGACGCGCATACCCATTTCAATATAATTGAATCTTGTTATCAGCGCCTGCGCCGTCTTTGACGATCCCATCGCGCCGTATTTGAAATACAGCTTTGCCATGATTTTCGCCGCTTATTTCTTAAGCTTTGACAGAGCGGCGATACATTCCGGACATACCATTTTGCCTCTGAACTGCGTAATGTTGTTCAATTCGCCGCAGAATACGCAGGAGGGCTGATATTTCTTCAATATCACCTGTTCGTTCTCGGTAAAAATCTCAACGTAATCGCCGTTTTCTATACCCATAAGGGAGCGCAGCTCGATAGGAACGACCACGCGTCCCACCTCATCCACTTTTCTTATGATCCCCGTAGCTTTCATAATAACACAAATTCTCCTTTTATGCGACCTTTTTCTTCATTGTAGCAAACCGGGGCAAAAAAAGTAAGGGAATAAAAGTAGAAGAATTATAAACTTTATTATAAAAAACTGGTAAAATATCATATTAGAAAAAACGCAGGCTCCGTATTGACAAAATCAAATAATAATGGTAAAATAAATCCAGTAAATACGTAAAGGAGACGTTATGAACACATATATCATCCCGACGCCGAAAAGGATAAGCGTAAAAGATAAAGCGCTGAACCCGGGAAAAGTCGAATATGACGACAGATTCGGCGCCGCGGTTTCCGCTTATGAGGAATATAAAGAAAAGCTCGGCATAAAGGACGGAGAAACGCGCGTTTGTTCGGTATATGCCGACAATATAAAAAACGGCGCGTATCATATAAGCTGCAGCGACGATAAAATCACTCTCGCAGCGTCTGATCTGACCGGTATGAACAACGCTTTTGCAACGCTTCTGCAGCTTTCCGTCTGCAACGACGGAAGTGTGCCGCAGGTCGAGATCGAGGATCAGCCCGACTGCGGATACAGAGGCGTGATGATAGACCTCGCGCGTATATGGCATCCGTTCGAATATCTTAAGAGATACGTTGACCTCTGCAGGTTTTACAAGTTTTCTTATCTTCACCTTCATTTTACGGATACGCAGAGTTATACGCTCCCGTGCCGCGATTTTCCCCTGCTTCCGACGGAAAACAGGCATTACTCATACGAAGAGATAAAAGAGCTGAACGAATACGCTCACGCAAGGGGAATAAAGATAATGCCGGAAATAGACGTGCCGGGACACTGTACGCCGTTTCTTGAAGCGTATCCCGAGCTGTTCGGTCACGGCGGCATCATAGGCTTTCATAAGGAGACGTTTGACGCGTTTGAGAAGATAATAAACGAGCTTTGCGAAATGTTCCCGTATTCCGACAGGATACACATCGGCGGCGACGAGGCGGATATAAAACAATGGCTCGGTTGTGAAAAGTGCAGGGAATACGCGTCTGAATGCGGAATACCGACTGACTCGGACGAAAGGCTTTCATCCGAGAGGATACTTGCAAAATTCGTCGCAAAGCTCTCGGAATTCGTTCTGAAAAACGGCAGAACACCCGTAGTGTGGGAGGGCTTCTGCCGCGACGTCAACTATCTTGTTCCTAAAACGACGGAGGTCTTCTCGTGGGAGAATTTCTATCAGACTACGCCCGAGCTTACAGAAGCCGGTTACACGCTCATAAACGGTTCGTGGTGCCCGAATTACGTCGTTGAACCCGCTGTCATGTGGAGCGTTAAGGAATGCTTTGAATGGGATATTTTCACTTTCCGTCCCGTTCATCCGAATTCGCCTTATATCAATTCAACGCTGAAGATCCCGCCGTACGATAAAATGACAGGCGGACAGCTCTTGTCGTGGGGAGATCTCGGTGCAATATCGGACCACCCGAAAAGACATCTGATCTCCGAGTTCGAAAAGGTTTCGGAGCGCGCCGCTGCCACCGCGGAAAACACCTGGAACAAAACCAAAAAGATAACGTTTGAGGAGTTTGACGCGGCGCATAAGATCTTGAATACCGCAATAGCGCGCATATTCAATTACAGGTATATCAAAACAAAAAATCTCGTCCTTCGCCCGTTTGAAAAAACGGATGTGTCCGACGCAAAGGAATACTGTATTTCGTTGAAAGACGAAAAATACGAGGATTTCGATATCGAATATACGGAAAAATTCATTGATATCTGTATCGGGAATATGGGCACGGTTCAGCCGGACAATTATAATTTTGCGATAGTGTATTCCGGCAAGGTCATAGGAGGCTGCAATATTTCCGTTTCCGAAGACAAGCGCGAGGGAGACGCGGGCTGGTTCATACACAAGGACTATCAGAACAAGGGCTATGCGACGGAAGCGGGTGCGGAGATGCTGAAATTCGGATTTGAATATCTCGGATTTCACCGGATCACGGCGCACTGCCACGTTGACAATATAAGCTCGCAAAGAGTTATGGAAAAACTCGATATGAGACGCGAGGGTAAATTTATAAAGGATCACAGATACAAGGGCGGCGTATGGGGAGATTCCTACGCTTACGCGATACTTGAAGAGGAGTATAACAATGGATAAGAATTTGTACGAAAGAAACGAGCTTCTGGCAAAAATCACGATTAAGGGATTGAATTCCCGCAATATGAGCGGATATTACGCGTCGGATAAGGAGAGCGCGAAGAAGCTCGCGCTTGAGCTTATACCAAAGGGAAGCAGCGTCACGATGGGCGGATGTATGTCCGCGCGTGAAATAGGGCTTGTCGATGCGCTGCAGAACGGCGAATACAATTTCATAGACCGCGACAAATACAGCGACAAACGCGAGGCGATGCTTAAGGCGTACGACGCCGACGTGTTCATCTCAAGCGTTAACGCAATGTCGGACGACGGAGTGCTTATAAACATAGACGGCAACGCAAACAGAGTTTCCGCGATAGCGCAGGGACCGAAAAAGGTGATCTTCATCGTCGGTATGAACAAGGTCTGTCCCGATGCTGACACCGCGATGAAGCGCGCGAGAAACGTCGCGGCGCCGGCAAACGTCATGCGCTTCGATCTGAAAACGCCTTGCGCGTCTACGGGAAAGTGCTTTGACTGCAAATCACCCGACACCATTTGCTGTCAGTTTCTCATAACAAGATTTTCAAGGCATAAGGACAGGATCCATGTCATTCTGGTAAATGACGATCTCGGATTTTAATAAAAAAGGAGAGAGAATATGAAGTTAAAAGCGTTTATATCTGTATTATTGACGGCGGTTCTGCTTTGCGGCTGTACCGCGGCTCCCGTCGAAACGACGACGGAAAATGAGATGACGGATATCATAACGACGGATACAAAAGAAGATACGAAAGCCCCGGAAACGACTGCCGGCGCCGGCACTGAAACGGAGGTCGGCACCGACACGGAAACAGAGGGCGAAACAGTCTCCGTAACGGAAACGGAACCCGAAACGGAAACGGATACAGAACCCGTGACGGAGACGGAAACCGAAAAGACGCCCGAAACGACGAAGGAAGAGGAAACGACAAAAGCGCCCGAGACTACGAAGGAAGAGGAAACGACAAAGGCGCCCGAAACGACAAAAGAAGCGGAGACGACAAAGGAAAAGGAGACCGCGCCTGAGACGACAAAGGCTCCGGAAACTGAGAAAGAGACGGAAACCGTAACTGATAAAGCCCCGGAGACTGAAACGGAGACGGAGGAGATCGACGAAACGACGACCGTAACGCTGTCCGTTCCCGCAAAGTCTGATACGGTATCGCATAAATTCGCAAGAGAGCTTCTTGAACTCTGCACGGGCGGAAACGAGACCGCAAACGGGCAGAACCTCGTGAACGCGGGCTTTGAACTGCTTCTCGCAAAGAACTACAATAAGCCCTCAAGCGATAAATCGCATACGAGCGCGTATACCGTCGGCAGAGGCAAATACAACGGTAAAAATATGTACGCTATAGTCATACGCGGCACAAGCGGCGGCGAATGGTATTCAAACTTTGACTTCGCTCCGTCGCACGATAACGATACGCAGTACGCGGAAAACTTCAAGCTCGCTGCCGAGGACGTATACAGAAATGTGAAAAGCATACTTGAAGCGGATAAAAACGCGTATATCATAGTATGCGGACACAGCAGAGGCGCCGCTGTCTCCAATCTGCTCGGAGTGCTCCTTGACGGGATCTACGACAGTAAAAACATATATGTCTATACGTTCGCAACGCCCGGCACGGTACGCGGCGACGCGGCAAAGGTCGAATATAAAAACATTTTCAACTACCTGAACCCGAACGACGCCGTCACGCACGTTCCGCTTGAGGAACACGGCTACAAGCGCGCGGGAACGGATATCAAGCTCAAGACGTTTACAAAGCCGAGCGAGGTCATAACGTCGCTGTCAAACCTTTCCAATATCGCGCCGACGATAAAATCGTATTATGAGGATAAACATTCCCTCACGTCGGCGGGCCTTTCGGACGACGGAATGACGGTTTTCGAGGTGATGAATTATCTCTGCACTATCCTGAACTCTCAAACGCCGGATATGTCAAAGCTTGCCGCAATACAGCCCGAAAGCGACCTGTATCCCATAGTTCTGATGCTGAACAAGTTTTCCGATACGACGCAGGCTATGGCGGTAGCGTCTGAGCATATGCCCATTATGTATAACGCGCTTATGATGCTGCTGTAATATTTCGTATGAGAGGGACCGCCGGAAAAAAGGGCGGTCCCTTTATACCATAATAAAAAAGGACGCTGTTGGCGTCCTTTTATTTATGGAGACGAGGGGGCTCTTCTTGATTTTTGTAAGGCATAAGTGCAAATCCTTTTCCGTGTGCCTTGCAAAAATCTTCGGTCACCGTTCAAAAATGATCCACTGGATCACTTTTTTCACTGCTTCGAACCCACTCCATGAAGTAGCTCCATAACCAAAAGAACGCCTGACGGCGTCCTTTTGGTTATGGAGACGAGGGGGGCTCTTCTTGAATTTTGCGAAGCAATTTGTGCAGATTTCTTTCCTTTTGCTTCGCAAAATTCTTCGGTCACCGCTAAAAACGAGCCCCCGGCTCGTTTTCTTAACGCTGCTTCGAGCCCACTCCATGAAGTAGCTCCATAAGCAAAAGAACGCCTGACGGCGTCCTTTTGCTTATGGAGACGAGGGGGCTCGAACCCTTGACCTCTCGGATGTGAACCGAACGCTCTGACCAACTGAGCTACGCCTCCGTATGTGTTATATATTTTATCACATTATTCCGATTTGTCAAGTCATTTTATGTAATTTTTTTATATTTAAATAAATCGGATAACTACACGGTTGAGACTCATTTTCTGCGTACGGCAAAAACCGAATTTAATCTGTCCGGATTTCAGAACGGAAATCAAAAAAGCACACCGAAGCGTGCTTTTTATGACCCGTGGGAGAATCGAACTCCCGTTTCCAGCGTGAGAGGCTAGCGTCTTGACCGCTTGACCAACGGGCCGAGTGCTTACGTAGTATATCACATATTGACAAAAAAATCAAGAGGTTTTTGAGAAAAAAATCAGATTTTTTTTCTTTTTTTCGAAAATATCTGCAAAAACCAGCGTTTATCATCGTCGGAAATACATCCGAAGCACCGAAGAAGGAGTATATAGAACACAATAAGCACTGCAAAACCGACAGAGAGCGTCAGGATCATCATATCATAGTTTACGTTCAGCATCTTTGTCGTCAGCTTTGTCAGGCACGCCGCGCCTATCATGCAAAGCGTCGGCAAAAAGATCAGGGAGAATACCCTGAATTTCGGCTTTACGCATCTGAACAGCTTTATCACGCTCAGCGCCGCGTTCAGTATTTCGCAAACGTAAACGACTATGACGTATCCTTTTATCCCGAACGGCGGCAAAATGAAGAAAACGAGTATAACGGATACGAGCGCGTCGATAATATTATATCTCATAGACGCGAACTGTTCTCCAAGCCCCTTCAGTATCGCGTCCGTCGTGTTGTCTATATACATCACGGGTATGAGATACGCAAATATCCTTATGTACTTTCCTGCCTCCGCGCTGTCGTACAGAAGCATACCGAGCGTATCGGAATAGTATGCGAAAACGCCTGCGACGGCGACGGAGAACACTATCGTTATTTTCATTATCCTTCCCGTAACGTACTCTATGGATCCTGTGCTTTCCGTTTCTTTGTATCTCGTCACCTCCGGGACGAGAAGCCCCGTGAAGGCGGTCAGAAACGCCATGGGGAAAAAGATGACCGGAAAGACCATGCCCGATATCACGCCGTATGAGGAAAGCGCCTGCTCTGACGTCGCACCGTTTTTTATGAGTCCCTTCGGTATGAGTATATGCTCAAGCGTGACAAGCGCGGATCTTATGTATGAGCTTACGGCTATCGGTACCGCCATTTTTATGAGCCTAGAGGTGATATCCGACTTTGCGGGCGCGGTCAGATCTCTTATATGCTTTTTATCAAGAAGGTAAAGGATAAACGAAACGATAAACGCAAGCGTCTCGGACAGCACTATCCCCGTAACTATCGCGGCGGAGGCTGATTCTATGCCCTTGTCTGACACTAAAACCAGAAGCATGGCCGTGAAGAAGATCCGTATGAACTGCTCCAGAATGTTTGTCACCGCGTTTTTCACAACGCGCCGGACCGCTGAAAAATAGCCTGATAAAGCCGCGGATACCGAAAGCGGTGGAAGGCTGAAGGACAGTATTTTCAGGGATTTGAGCGTCCGCACGTCGCCGAGCCATCTGCAGGCGACAGGCTCCGCAAATATCAGAAGAAGGACCATGGCGGATACGCCGAATATCAGAGCGTAGATAATGCATCTTCTCATCGCAATAACGACGCCTCTGCCGGAGCCGCGGACTATCTCCTGCGATACGAGACGCGTCGCGGAAAGCGATACGCCCGACGTGGCGAACGTTACCGCGAATGAATATACGGACATAACGAGCGTGAAAAGACCGACGCCCGCCGCGCCTATTTTATCCGTTATGTATACGTTGAAAAAAACGGTCATCAGCCTCATCGTGACAGACGTGACCGTCAGTATAAGCCCGTTTATGATAAACTGTTTTACTAATTTCAAATCGTTTTACCGTATTGTGTTTTAAAAATATTGTTTACAATGTTCAAATAATAATATTGCATAAACCGAATTTTTATGCTATAATAATATTGTTTTACCGATCATAATCCGGAAGAAAGGATTTCTTTTAATGAAAAAAACAATAATTGTCTTAATCGCTTTGGCTGTTGTTTTAAGCATGGCCTCCTGCAGCGTCATAATCAATCCGACGGGAACCGACACCGGCGACAGTGATACCGGTACCGTCACGGACGCCGTATATCCCCATTCCGATATGGAGATTGCGCCGCTTGACAGCATAATAGCGACGACGGAGAATCAGCAGATACCGGTATCCCTGTTCAAATATTTCTTTATGGATCAGTATTCTTCGTTCGTTTCAAATTACTATTCGTATCTTTCATATTACGGACTCGATCTGAACGTTCCGCTTCACGATCAGGATTATCTCGGAAGCGAGGAGGAGGGAACGTGGTACGGATTTTTCCTTGAAAGAGGCAAATCCGCGTTCGAGCAGTACGCCAAATTTGCTGAAATGGCGATAAAAGAGGGGATGTCGCTTGACGAAGACGATTATAAGAAAATAAACGACAATCTTGATCAGATACAGAAAATAGCCGACGACTATTCAATGACCTTTGAAGAATATATGGAAGAATATATGGGCGAGGGTATGACGCGCGAGCGTATGAAAGCCGCGACGGAGCTCACTCAGCTCGGGTATAAATACTATCTCAAGCTGTATGAAGGACCCGTTTATACCGAGGAACAGATAGAAGAAACGTATAAGAACTCCGAGGGCAAATACTCGCTTGTCGATTATTACGAGGCGTGTATAACTGCTCTGTACGATGAGACGGATACGGAAGAGCAGGCTGAGGCGGCAAAAGCCGAGGCGAAGGAAAAAGCCGGCAGGATGGAACAGCTCTTAAACGAAGGCAAGAGCTTTGCTGAAGCTTATTACACCATATATCCCGACGAGGCGGCGGAAGCCGAGACGAACGAAAGCGGAGAGACGGTATCGAATAAGAAAACGGACGGTGATTTCCTGTACGAGGGTATGGAATACACGAGCGAGGAAAAATACGGATTTCTGTATAAGAGCGACGCTCGCGAGGGACAGATAAGCATTTATTACGATACCGCGGGCAACGCGTACGTTATCCGCTGTGTGAAGACGCCATATAAGAACACGGAAAAGACCATAGACGTAAGGCACATCCTGCTCAACTCCACGGATTACGAGACAGAGGAGAAGGCATACGCGCAGGCACAGAAGCTGCTTGAGCAGATAAACAAAGCGGCAGATCCAAAAGCCGAGTTCATAAGCCTTGTAGAGCAGTACACCTCAGACTCGGGATCAAAATCAAACGGCGGTCTTTACGAGAAGGTGGCGCCCGGTTATATGGTGGAAGAATTCAACGACTGGTGCTTCGATCCCGAAAGAAAGGTCGGAGATACGGATATCGTAAAGACGGATTTCGGTTATCATGTCATGTATTTTGAAGGTTTCGGCGAGGAATTGTGGCATTACAACTGCGAGACAGAGCTGCGCGACGCGGAATTCAACACCAAGGCGGAAGACATTTATAATTCGGTCGTCATAACTTATAACGAGGACTTGTTGGACAGAATAATCAAATGATCGGAGAGAAATCAGATGAAAACCGTCAAAGTCATTAATCCTGTCGCCGGACAGGGCAAGGCGATAAACGAAATAAGCGAAGATTCAAGATATTACGTAAGCAAAGCCGTAGGTGACGTTGAAAAATTCGTGTATGAAACGCTTTTGAAGGAGCCGGAAACGCATTTTATAATCTGCGGCGGCGACGGCTCGATAAACGAAGCGGTGAACGGCATAATGCGCGCGGGAGCCTCCGATACGGCGCTTTTATCCGCCGTAGGCGTTGGAACGGGCAACGATTTTCTCAAATACGACGACAGAGAGGAAAATCCGGTCAAATGCGACGTTATCAAATACAACGACAGATATTTTATAAATATACTGAATATCGGATTTGACTGCACCGTGGTAAAAAAGACGGAGGAATTAAAGAAAAAGCCGCTTATTTCCGGCAGCTTCGCATATATCTGCGGCGTAGTCGATACCGTCTTCAAGGATTACGGTCTTATGCTCGATATAACTCTTGAGTATGAGAACGGTGAAACGGAGCGCTTTAACGATAACTATATGCTTTGCGTCGCGGCAAACGGACAGTATTACGGCGGCGGCTTCAAACCGGCGCCTCTGGCGCGAATAAACGACGGCCTGATAGACGTGGTGCTTGTCAAAAAGGTCAAACGCGGCGAGATCCCGTCCATTATAGGAAAATATAAAAAAGGCGGGCATATAGACGAGGAAACAAGGGATATAATAGAAAAGTTCAAGGATATAATGACGTACAGACAGGTCAGAGGTCTCACCGTAAGCGGTATGACGAGCATCTGTGCGGACGGCGAGATAGAGCCGTGTGAAAAAGTTGAAATCAGTATGATCAAAGGAGCCGTAAACTTCCTCTTCTGATGCAAAAAAGCCTTTTAGAAAGGCTTTTTTGTATCTTGTGTAATATTCAGGGCGCGGAATATCACTATATAGGTGAAGGACGAAATACGGAGATACCCGAAATGGAAAACGAAAAGATAGTCAAGCTGTTCACGGACCGCGACGAGAGCGCGATAAAAGCGCTTTCTGAGCTGTGCGGCGACAAAATGAAAGCCGCCGCGATGAACGTGCTGAAAAACGAACAGGACGCGGAGGAATGTGTAAACGACGCGTATCTTTCCGTTTGGAACAGCATACCGCCGAACAAGCCCGACAATATCTGTGCGTACGCCTGCGGTACCGCGCGCAATATCGCAATGCAGAAATACAGATACAACACCGCCGAAAAGAGAAACGCGGTAACCGTTTCGCTTGACGCGGAGCTGTCGGAGGTGATAGCGGATCAAAGTGCGGATAGCGACGGCTTGTCGTTTGCCGTAAACGGGTTTTTGAAGTCGCTTAAGAAATCAGACAGGATCTTATTCATGCGCAGATATTATTACGGCGATACATTAGCCGAAATATCAATGATCACGGGCATGAAAGAGAATGCCATTTCCGTAAGGCTTCTCCGTATAAGACGCAAATTAGCGGATCACCTTAAAAAGGAGGGTTACAGGATATGAAACCGAGCGATATTTTGTCCGCCGTCAAAAACGCGGACGGAAGGTTTATAGAAGAATCGGAGAAGGAAAACGCATCCGGATATTTCAAAAGCAGAAAATTGACGGGCATACTCGGAAAAACAGGCACGGTCGCCGCGTGCCTTGCGCTTGCCGCGTTCATAGGCGTGAATATTTACATTGCAAACGCGGGCAAAGCCGGTCCGGACAACGCGTCGTCCGGAGATAATACTCCCGGCAGAGTTATGCTGACAGAAGGCACGGACGTGATAAAAACAAAAGCGTCGCTTACCGTAAAAACGCATAAAAGATCGTTTACAAACACGAAAAGCGAAAAAACATATGATATTGACGAGTATAATCTCATACTTCCTTCAACAGAATATGACGCAAACGCAGGTATATCGTATATAATGAACGGTCTTACGTCCGTAAAAGAGTTTGAAAACGAATACGTAATGAATAAGACGGACGATATCATAAAGTACAAAGACGGCAAAGAAGAGTGGACTTACCGTATAGACGAGGGCGCAAATTTCTACTATTCACAAAAGGTGTCCGGCGGCGTCATATATGAAAAAAACGACTGTGAAATCGGGTTGATCGACAGTAAAGGCAAGCTGAAGTGGAAAACAAAAACGGACGGATATTTAAGCACGGATATTTATGAAATGGGTGATGAAATATGGCTCTGGTGTCCAATAATACAGGAGATAGTCTGCATGGACGAAGCCGAGCCGCAATACGAGTATTCACCCGTTGATTTCAGGGCGTGCGTGTATTCTGCTAAAACCGGAGAGCTTATAAAAACGGTGTCAAAGATCATCGGCGTATACGGCACAAACGGGATCCTGAGCCTCGTCGGCGCGACGAACGACGGATTTGTGTTCTGTTCTTATAAAGGCGATAACATAGCCGTTATAACGATAATAGGCTTTGACGGCGAATGTAAAAAGATAATATCGTTCGAGGACGAAAACAGAAAATACAACGTCACAAGCGCCGATATTTACGGCGACGTGCTGTATCTTTCGGGTACGCTGACGGAAAGAAACAAAAACCTGCACCCAGGCAGATCGGCATTATTTGATGAAAACAGCAGACCGCTGTTTTTGGAAAAATTCGGGCAGGATTATTACAAGGATTTGCTTAATCGAGCTGTAGTGATCGAAGAAACGGATGCTGTGTCGTTTATGCTCGCATATTCGCTTGATAAAAATGAGCCCGTCTCACTTTACACGGTCAATAATGCATTCGGAGGCAGAGTTTATTTCGATGAAAGCGCGGACGCGACGTCATTAAGGTGGGACACGTTTACACCGGTTTATACGAGAAAAGCGAGAATGTCATTGCAAAGCGACGAGGGCAGAGCGCATACGATATTGTTTGATAATGAATTGAAATCATATTTCTTTACCGAGGGCGGCAAGTACGCGGTCGTGTGGCAATGGTGAATTGCACTTCATGCATGAATTGCGCCTTCGGCACATGAATTGTTTTTGCAAACATGAATTGAGCCTTACGGAATTCCGTAAGGCTCATGAATTGCGCCTGTGGCGCATTTTTATTTTATCTCAAATTCGTATACGCCGCTTGTCAGCTCTATAACGGCGATTCCGTTTTCAAACGAGGCGAGCGTTATGCCCTCCGCCGCGGACAACGGTTTGCCGCCTTCGGTTATATCGTCCGAGCTGTCTGCGTGCAGGTACAGCGTCGCAGTTACGTTTCCGGGTATCGTGCATTTATATTTTGTTATCCTGCCGTCGGACGCTTCCCAGCCGCTTTTAATAAGCCCGCGGATCGAATCGTATTCGCCGTCCGCTTTGTTTATGCCGCCGCCGGACGTGGGTCTCAGTATAACGTGTGAGAAGCCGGGCGCGTTTTCATCGCAGCCTATGCCGATAAGCGTTGAATATATCCATTCGGTAACGGAGCCGTAGGAGTAATGGTTGAACGAGTTCATTCCCGCGTCGCCGAAGCCGTTCTGTATCGTGTAGCTGTTCCAGCGCTCCCATATCGTCGTTGCGCCCTGAAGTATCGGATATTTCCACGACGGATATTCCTGCTGCTGCAAAAGCGCGAACGCCGTTTCCGTATGTCCGTATTCGCAGAGGACGGGCAAGAGAAGCGGACAGCCGATAAAGCCGGTCGTGAGCTTGTTTCCGTTCTGTACTATCTTTTCATTCAGCCTGTCGGCGTAAGCCTGTCTGTCATTTTCCGACACTATCTCAAAAGCGAGCGCAACGAGATAAGCCGTCTGCGTGTCAAATCTCAATCTGCCGACTGATCTGACAAAATTCTTTACCCAGGCGTCTCTGTATTTCTGCGCGTCGGCTTCAAATCTTTCCGCGTCTTTTGTCTTTCCCAGAAGCGACGCCATTTTTGCCATAAGATCGAAAACGTATATACAGTACGCCGTATCCGTCACGGAAACGTTTGTGTTTTCTCCGATCGAGAGCCAGTCTCCGTAAGCGCTGCGCGTGCGTATGTAGTTATTGCTTGTGTTTAACAGATACTGCGTATACTTTTTCATATTGGCATAGTATTTTTCAATATAAGACGAATCGCCGTATCTCGTATACATCACCCACGGGATGATGATCCCCGCATCGCCCCATGCGTTGTTGCCGGAGCCGCCGTACTGCGCGCGGTTTGTCTGCGGAGCAACGTCGGGATACGCGCCGTCTCCGCGCTGACAGTCGTTCAGGTCTGTTATGTATTTGTCAAAGAACGCCTTTACGTTCATATTGTAAGCCGCCGTGCCGCTGAATATCTGCGCGTCTCCGGACCAGCCCATACGCTCGTCGCGCTGAGGGCAGTCCGTCGGGGTGGAGAGGAAGTTTCCGCGCTGTCCCCAGTACGTATTCTGTACCAGCTTGTTCAATAGAGCGTCGTCCGTCGTTATCCTGCCCGTATCCTCCATATCGGAATAAAGCACGTTTGCAGTGACGTCGGAGAGCTCAAGCGGCTTGTCGAGTCCCGTTATCTCAACGTATCTGAAGCCGTGGAACGTGAAGGTCGGCGTGTACGTCTCGCCGTTTTCGTCGCCTCTTAACGTGTAGCGATCGGTCGCCTGCGCGGAGCGCAGGTTTGACGTATATATCGTGCCCTTTGCGCCGTCGCTTCCGCTGTTTCCGTCGTTTAACATCTCCGCGTGACGCAGTCTGACCGTCGTTCCTTCCTTGCCTTTTACTTTTATCGTTACGAAGCCCGCGAGGTTCTGACCGAAATCATATATATAGACTTTATCGGAGGGAGAGGTGACCTCTTTTGCCGTCACGGTATCCATGACTTTTACCGTTCCCGAAAGCTGAGGGACGAGCGTACCGAGACCGAGGGCTTTTGCGCTTGTAACCGCAGTACCGATCCATCCGGACGCGTCGTAGTCCGGCGATGACCAGCCCGTAAGTTCCTGCCGCGCGTCGTACGTTTCACCGTTGAAAATGTCGTTATACGTTATGGGACCGTTCGTATTGCAGAGCCAGTCTCCGCCGGAACCCACGATCTGTCTTTCGCCGTTTTCGTATTCTATCACGAGCTTGCATATATAAGCCGGTATCTGTGCGCCGTACGGCGAGTACGCGCCTATCCACCAACCCCTGCCAAGCACCGCTCCTATGACGTTTTTGCCGTCTTTTATCTTATCAGTAACGTCATGGCACTGGTACATTATCCTTTGCGTGTATTCGCTTCTGCCGGGATCGAGGACGTCGCCGCTCGCTCTCACGCCGTTTATATACGCGTCGTAAAGACCGGCTGCCGAGGCGAACATAAACGCGTTTTTGACTTTCTTCGATACGTTGAATTCATATCTGAGCGTCGGCGCGGTAATGCTTATGTCGGGATATTTTACGTTTGAGTACCACGGATTGGAGCCGTAGTCGGCGGTGAAATTGACTTTGACGTATTTACTCTCGTCCGCTTGCTCCTTGAACCAGTCGCCGGTTTTCGCATCTGTCGCAAGCCAGCTTCCGTCCGTTACGACGGATTTTGTTTTTCCGTCCTTATATACTATATCCATACTGAGGATGATCGCGCCGTATCCGAACTGAGAGTTTACGCAGCTAAGCGCTAACACGTTGTCACCCTTTTTGAGAAATTCCGCGGCGTTGATGCTTACGGCGTTTTCCCAGCCGCGCGACGAGTTTGTTCCCGCCGCTTTCCTGCCGTTTATGTAAAGGTCGCCGTAATCGTCGCCGGTAAACGAGAGAAACGCGGTTTCAACGTCGCCGTCCGTCTTGAAATGATACCTGAAATATTCGGTCTTTATATCAACGTTTCCCTGACTGTCGTTTTTTAAAAGCCATATCCATTTTGCGTCGTCTATGACGGCTGCGCCCATGCCGGACATATCCTGCATTATCCATTCGGCGCCGTCAAAGCCGCTTTCCGTCAATGCCGTATCAAAATGCGAAATATCGGATTTGACGGTGTTTTTGTCGTTCGTCTTTACCGTAACGCTGAAATAATAGCGCGTCGCCTCTTTCAGCTTTGCGTCGCATACGACGTTTACGGTATTGTCGGAGCTTACCTCGCCCGAATCCCACACGGCTTTGCCCGCGCTGAGATCTTCTTTGCTCTCCGCTAATTCTATACGGTAGCTTTCCTGCTTTACGCCTCTTTTATCCGTTTCCAGTACCCAGGAAAAAGAGGGATTTTCACCTATGCAGGAGGGCTCTTTTTCGTAATTCACGCGCAGATCCGTCACGTATATCCCGCAATCCGGGGTAACCGCGGGCGGAGCCTCGGTCGTCACACCGTCCGTTTCCGTATCGGAAGACGGCGCTGTTTCCGCATTTGTTTCGGTTTGCGCCGTCGTGACGGTTTCAGTTCCCGTACAGCCTGCGATGCAGGGAAGAAGCATTAAAACAGCGAGAAGTATTGCAGCAGTCTTTTTCATAATTTCACCTTATCTTTGCGTTTCGTTTTTCGTCATTGCTTTGACGGGGGTCATTTTTGACAGTCTTATAAGCGGTATCGTCACCGCCGCGGCGGTAATCAGAACAGCCGTTAATATAATGAAGATCACAGCGTACGGGTTTATTACCATGGAATAGAAATGATACGCGTATTGCTTTGACAGCCCCAGATTTATAACGGGGAACAGTACTGCCATCAGAACGGAGGTCAAAATCAGCGAAAACGCAGTTATGACCGCGCCTTCTATGCCGAACGCCTTGAACGTATCTATGCCTCTCGCGCCCATTCCGCGCAGTATGCCGATCTGTCTGCTCTCCATACGTATGGAAGACGATACGAAGGAGAAGAGCAGAAGCGCCGCGGCTATCGATATCATTATCAGCGCACGTGTGAATATATCGGATAAAAGTCCGAGATTGTTTTTGTATTCAACGTAATCGCTGTAAAACGCCATTTTGGGATACGCGTTCATCGCCTTTAAGCTCTTTATCAACCGCTCGTTTCCCGTGACCGTTTCAGCCGAACGGATAAGCGTCATATTTACCGGGATGCTGTCGGATGCGAAAGTGTGGAAATCTTCTTTGTTCAGATAGAGCGTTGCTTCTTCTCCCTCGGCAACCCCCGCGATACGAAGCCCGTTTATAACAAGGCTCGTTCTGCTCTCTCTGTTTGTAAAGTCCGCTGACTGCCTTATAAGACAGTCGACTTTGTTTTCGTTGTATTTTGAAAGATTTGCGGCGATCACGGATTCGTTAAAAGTAAAATCTCCGAACATCAGCGAGTACAGAGCGCGGCTTATGTAAACTCCGCCGCCGTCCCCGTTGTTATAGATAAGCTCGCCCGCCTCGTCCTTCGGCGAAACGTATGACGCCTCTATCGTCTTTCCGCCGTTCAGACTGAGTACGTTTGCACTCACTTTTTTCATATTCTGCAGGCGGTGCTCCGTATAATCCGGCTTTACGAAAAGAAATCCGTCAAATTCCGTTATCTGACTGTAATATTTTGTCTTTTTCAATCTTCTCATATCGTCAAACGACAGACCTTCTTTATCGGATATCGCTTTCGCCTTGTCGTATTCACCGGTATCCGTCTCGTATATGCCGCAGATCTTAAACTTTGCGTCGGACGAATAAAATTCGCGTCCGATAAGATCTTCATAGCTTTCGGCGTTTTTGTAAACGTTCAGCTTGAGCATACAGTACGCGGCAAGCTTTGATATGACGGCGTCACCGTATTCCACAGGATCCGCGCCCGCGGTGTATTCAAAACCGAAATCATCCCTGCCCTCTGTTTCAACAATGCCGTAAAACCGCGTGAACAGGTCGTTATATCCCTGACCGGCTCTGTAAGTATCCGAGGTCCTCATAAAATCGATGTTTGCGCCGCACGGATATACCTTATGCACCTCGCCGCTTATGTTCTGAAGCCGTTTTATGTCTTCATCGTCAAATTCAGTCTCGCCGGTATAGTCTCCGGCTTTTGCGGTGAGGATGTAACCGTATTTTTCCTTTACAACGGTTTTTGCCGCGGCTCTGTCAAAATTGTAGAACTTGAACACGCCGACGGCGGCGGAAAGAAACAGAGCGAGGATCAGCATTATGATGGTGATGACAAGCCTGAACTTTTTGTATTTCAGCATGGACAAAGAAAGCCTGAAGCCTACGGAAAGCGGCATTTTTGACTTGATAAAGGAGACGGGTCTGATCTGCTCCGGCTCCGGCCGGTACGGGAAATAATACGTGGCGTTATCGGACTGGTTAAGCTCAACGGCGTTTTTGACGTGTATATTCATAGACTTGACCTTTGCCGTGTCGTCCTCGTTTATAATATACGTGTCTCTTTCCGTTTTAGATAAGATCGCGTTTATCTCCTCGAGCGCAAGCCCGTCAAGATGTTTGCCCTTAGGCACCCGCACCAGACTGTCGCCCACCGTGTCTATCGCAGGCTCGTACAATTCGGTCGTTCTTATAAGGTCCTTATGTATGCGTCCGTCCTTTATCTCTATAACGCGGTCGCCCGCCTCGTCCGCTATTTCGCGGTCGTGCGTGACTATGATAACGAGCTTTTCTTTTGATATCTTTTTGAAAATATCAAACATCTCGTGTCCCGTTTTTGAGTCGAGATTTCCCGTGGGCTCGTCCGCCAGGATCATCTTCGGGTCCTTAACGAGCGCACGCGCTATCGCAACGCGCTGAGACTGACCGCCGGATATCTCGTTCGGCCGTCTGTCCTTTATCTCATTCAGCCCGAGCCTGTCTATGACGGCGTTCACGCGTTCGTCGCTTTCCGCGCTCTGCAGACCGAGCGCAAGCGCGATATTCTGATAAACGGTAAGCGTGGGCAGGAGGTTGTAATCCTGGAAAACGACGCCTATATACGTGTTTCTGTACGAATCGAGCTTTGAGCTGCTGAAGTCCTTGAAGCTGTTGCCGTACAGGAGCATATCGCCTCTGTCCGCTTTATCAAGCGCGGCGATAATGTTGAGCAAAGTCGATTTGCCTCCTCCGGATCTGCCGACGATGAATACGAGTCCGGTTTCACCGAACGAGAGGGAAACGTCATTCAGGGCTCTGTGCGTAACGCCGTTTTTGCTTCTGTACGTTTTTGATATGTTTTTCAGTTCCAACATAATATCACCGCCTTTATATTGCCCTTATTACGTCGATAGGCTGTTTTTTCACGATCCTGCGCAGTATCGGATAAGCGGTAAGCGCAAGGAACGCGGTAAATATAAGAAACGACAGAGCAAACTGAAGGATACCGAACGTGACCCAGCTTATGCTGAAAATATATATCATTCCCATAATTGCGTTGATCCCCGAAACTATACGGACGGAGATAAAGGCGGATATCGAAACGATCAGAATATCGAGTATCGCAAGCTCGATGTAAAACACCTTTATCGTGACGGGACCGCTCGTGCCGAGAGCGCGCATGATACCGAGCTCCTTGTTTCTTTCCTTGACGAGCAGAGAAAGGAAGTTCAGGATTATTATGAACAGGAAGAACGCCACGATGCCGGAGAATATGAGAAATACCGCGCTTATCTCGTGTATCGTCTCCGTTATGCTTATGACGTTTGAAAATTTGACGGAGCTTATATCCATATTGTTCTGCTTTGCGATCCTGACAAGCTCGTTTACGTTGACAGACCCCGCGGAAAGATAAATCTGATCCGTACGGAACGCAGAGCCTATGATATCCTCCGCTACCGCTTTGCTGAACACCATCGTGCCGGTCCCTTTGATCACGCCGACTATTCTGAACTCCGTTGTGTTATAATTGTATTTGCTTTCCTTTTGTGTATAAGCGTTATTGTTAAAGCATGAGATATATATCATAACCTCCGGATACGTAAGACTGCCCGCGTCGGACGACAGAAGAGAAAGAAAATCAAATCCGTCGGACTGCATACCCTCAATATTGGATATTATCCCTTTGAAAACATCCGCGGAAACGAGAACTTCGCCGTCCTTCAGATCATATCCGCGCTCCTCGAACGAGGGCTCGGCAAAATAGTATTCAAGACCGGAAGAGAACGACGTGAACGCGACCTCGCCGCTGTAAATGACGTTATTGTAATACTGCTGATCTTCGTCCTTATCGGATTGCTTTAAGCTTATTTCCGTATAACCGTCTGACGAGGTGCTTATGAACTCGTCAAGCATTTTACTCAAACCCTTCCGCGCTATGATCATCCTGTATTCGTCTTTTACGTTTATCAGCCTTGAATGCAGATTCATTATGGCGGAAATGCTGATCTCCGACGACTGCTTGGCAAGCTGTTCGCAGTTTGTTTTTATTATACCGCTGATCTTCAGCCTGCAGTTGTTTTTGCCCGCTTCCATGAGAATGGTTTTTCCGGTTATCTCATCCGGGGTTTCGGGCTTGAAAAGCTCGTACTTTCCGTCGTCCGAAACGGAGACGAAGCCGCAGGATATGAGATCGGCGGCGGAATTATCCGTTATGAGTATTTCATCATCGGCTGAAGGATATTCGCCCGAAAGAAGAGGAAAGCCGCATTTTGAAACGTCTTCGTATTCTATCACTCCGTTGAAGCCGAAGCTGTTTTCGCCCTCGAACAGCATGCCGAGAATGTCGAAAATATTTTCGTCCTTTTCCGCTTTGACGTTGTTTACCGGGATATAAGACATTTCGCATTTATATGACAGACCGGGATCGAACGGCGCGAACATATCGTATAGTTCAGCGCTGCCGTCCGAGTACCATCTTCTGCCGACCTTCAGAAAATCAAGCTTTTGGTCTTTTACCGTATTGCTTATTATGCTCGTATCGTTAATCATGGAGAGGGAAAGACCTATATTCAGAAGCGTCATGCATATGAGCGATACGATTATCGTAACGATAAATCTGCCCTTGCGTTTCTTTATGCTCGCGCCTGCCTGCGACAGACAGTTCTTGAAACTCATCGACGCGCGGCGAAGCCTCAACGGAGGCGGAGTTTTCGGTTCGGGAGCCGTGTGTACCGTGAAATCGCCGGGGCTGTAACCGGTTTCAACCTCATCTATCGTGTCTGGATACGCAAGCACTACGTGCTGTTTGTCCGTTTCAAACGTGAGATAGTTGTCCTTGCCGCTGTCTACCGCCGACTCCGCTTCCTCCATTGTCAGCGTGTGACCGGCTTTTACGAACATTATGTTGCTGCGTATGAATTTCGTATCCGCGTCGTTTCCGTGCTTTATTCTGTCGATATCGCCTGTTATAACGCCGTCTGACATGAAAATTATGCGGTCGCCGTATTTGTACGCTATTTCATTGTCATGCGTAACGACGATGACAAGACGGGATTTGCTTATTTTTTTGAGCGCGACGAAAAGATCGTCGCCCGTAACGGAGTCGAGCGAGCCGGACGGCTCGTCGGCTAAAATAACCTCCGGCTGTTTAACGAGAGCGCGCGCTATGGCGACCCTCTGCCTCTGACCTCCCGAAAGCTCTGACGGCTTTCTGTAGCCGAGTCCCGTAAGACCTACGGATGTAAGCGCCTCGTCTATGCTTTCAAAATCGGATCTGTGATTCTGAAGCTTAAGCGCAAGCTCTATGTTCTCGTATACGGTCCTGTTTTCTATAATGTTGAAATTCTGAAAGACAAAACCGACGTACGTGTTTCTGTAATCGTCAAGCTTTTTTGACGAAAGAGAAGAAAAAGGAACGCCGTTTATATATACGTCGCCCGAGGTAGGTCTGTCAAGTCCGCCGAGCATATTCATCAGCGTTGATTTACCGCAGCCCGATTTGCCGAGTATCATCACCATACCGGTCTCCGGAAAATCTATGGAAATGCCCTTGAGCGCCTGTACCGCAAGCCTGCCTCTGCCGTAAGTTTTTGTCAGATTTTTTACGGACAGCATATTAAGCCCTTTCTTTGTTATGTATTGCCATTTTAAATATAACATAAACAAATGTTTTTTTCAATGAAAATCGTATAAACTTAATGTAATTATATTTGTATAAATGACTTGTATTTTTAAAAAAAATGTGTTATACTGTAATATGAAGAAATTTACGCCGAATTAAAGGGAGACTGAGTTTTTATGAAAATAACGGAGCTTTACTGCGAGCATATGCCCGCCCTGTCCGATAAGATAAAGGACGATATATACTGCATCAATACGAACAAGCCGCATTTTTCTTTCCTTGTCGACGGAAACGGCGAGAATATAAACGTCAGCTATTATAAGCTCATCGTCAGCTCAACTTACGAGCTTGCGTCCGACGGCGTAGGTGATATGTATAATTCCGGCGTCGTGTATTCGTCGGATATAACGGATATAGAATATAACGGCAAACCGCTTCTTTACGCGACCGTATATTATTTCAAAATCTACGCAATGGTGTCCGAAAGAGCGATAAAAAGCGGTATAGGTGTTTTTGCCACGGGTATAGGAGATACGCTTAAGCTGTCAAACAGCTTTATAACCGCGCCGAACGGATATTTGAAGCAGGATAAAGAAGCGGAGGGAAGAGGAGGTCTTCCCGCGCCGATATTCCGCCGCAATATAAACCTTGACAAGAAGATCGCGTCCGTATATCTGTACGTCACCGCTCTCGGTATATTCGAGTTTTATATAAACGGCAAAACCGTCGGAAATTCAAGATTTCTGCCCGGATTTACGGATTATCACAAAACGCTTCAGTATAAATTCTACGACGTGACGAAATATTTCAAAAGCGGTGACAATACCGTCGGCGCGGCGGTAGGCGACGGATGGTATAAATCAAATCTGTCCTCGTTAGGCAGAGGCAGATTCGGAGACAAGACCGCGCTTTCCGCGTATTTCCGCATTATCTATGATGACGGCGCGTGCGACGAGCTGTTCACGGACGGAAGCTGGGAATGCGTATCGTCCGAGTATATCTTTACCGATAACCAGAACGGAGAGTTCTGCGATAAAAGGCTCTCCGATAAGGACGCGTTTACGAAGACGCGGAAAGACGGCGTCAGAGCCGTTTCATACCGCGCGTCGTTTTTATACGGTACAAAACTGCTTGCGGCGACGGGACCGGACGTAAAGGAAATGATTCGGATAAAGCCAGTTTCCGTAAACGAAGCCGGCGGAAAGTACGTCGTCGATATGGGTCAGAACATGGTCGGCTCCGTATCAGTAAAGCTTCACTGCAAGGAAGGAACGAGGATAACCGTAAGACACGGAGAAATGCTGAACGACGCGAAAAAAGGCGAGCGCGGCTGCGACGGAGACGAAGGCACGTTATATACCGCAAACCTTCGCAGCGCTCAGCAGACGGACACGTATATCTGCCGCGGATACGACGATGAATACTATCCGCGCTTCACGTTCCACGGCTTCCGCTACGTTGAGCTTGACGGACTTGACTATAAGCCGGAAACCGACGATATAACGGGACACGTTCTTTATTCCTCCTGCGAAACGACGGGTACCGTCGCCACCTCGAACGCGTCTCTTAACAAGCTTATATCCAATATAACGTGGGGACACAGAGGCAACTTTTTCAGCCTTCCGACTGACTGCCCGCAGCGCGACGAGCGTCTCGGCTGGACCGGCGACGCGCAGGTGTTCTGCAAATCCGCCTGCTACGGTATGGACTGCGCGGAGTTTTATAAAAAATATCTGCGCGATATAGTTGACGCGCAGAAGCCGAACGGCTCCGTTACGGATATAGCTCCGATGATAAAATGGGACAACGGCGCGGACCTTGTCGGCAACGGCAACGCCGCGTGGGGCGACGCAATCTTCGTTATCCCTTATACCGCGTACAGAATGTACGGGGATAAGAGGTTTATCGGCGATATGCTTCCGTTTGCGGAGAAATATTATAAAATGCTCGTCAGCACAACAAGAAATTATCTGCGTCCAGATTTCGGCTACGGCGACTGGCTTTCCGTTAACGAGAAAACGCCGAAGGACGTTCTCGCAACGGCTTTTCTCGCGTACGACGCAAAGCTGTTGTCGGAATACGCGGAAATACTCGGCGACGAAAACAAAGCCGCGTATTACAGATCCGAATTTGATAAAATCGCGGAGGCTTTCAGAGAAGAGTATCTTGAGGACGAGGACAGGATAAAGGGCGATACGCAGTGCTGTTACGTTCTGGCTCTCAGATTCGGGCTCGTGACGGGAGAAGCAAAGAAAAACGCGGTCGATCACCTTTTAAGGAAGATAGACGAGGCGGACGGACATCTGCAGACGGGATTTGTCGGCGTCAGCTACCTTTTGCCCGTGCTGTGCGACAACGGTCACGCGGAGACTGCGTACGGGATCCTTCTGAAGGACACTTATCCGTCGTGGCTTTATTCCGTCAAAAACGGCGCGACTACCGTTTGGGAACGCTGGAACAGTTATACGAAGGAAAACGGTTTCGGCGACGTGGGGATGAATTCCTTCAACCACTATTCTCTCGGCAGCTGTTACGAATGGTTTTACGAATATATGCTCGGCATAAAACCGCTTTCACCCGGCTATTCCGTCTTTTCCTACAGGCCCTATACGGACAGGCGTCTTGACAGGGCTTCGGGTTCTTACAGGAGCGCATCCGGACTTATAAGATCGGAATGGAGGAGAACGGACAGCGGATTCGATCTGTCTCTGACCGTCCCGGTAAACACAAAAGCGAGAATAGAGCCGGACAGCGGGCTTTATATATTCAACAAAAAGGGATATACGAAAATAACCGAGAAAACCGAGCTTTCCTCGGGCAGCTACAACTTTAAAATAGCGGAGAAGGAGGGTATAACGTGAAAAAGGCTTTTGCCGCCGTTCTTATTATCCTTGCGGTCTTAACAACGGCGGTATACGCGGGCGACGAATACTACGAAAAAGCGCCTGCGATAGAGTTTTCGGGCGTTGCGGGTGATTATTCGGCGTATCTTACGTGGAGCGCGAACGGAAACGGAGCGGAAATAGAAAAATACGAAATAACCTATTCCTTATCAGCCGTACCCGATACGGTCATATCGGCGGTGACGCTTCCGTCCTCCGCATCGTCTGCAACTCTTACCGGGCTTTCAGGCGGGCTTGAGCACGTAATCACGCTCATAGCGTACAATTCCGCGGGAATTACCGCTTCTTCGATCAGAATAACGCCGAACGACCCCGATCTTGCGACGCTTACCGCGGTGAAAAACGAGATAGAAGCGTCTGCGGTCACGGTGCACATGAATATTGCAAACACAAAAGAAGACGTAAAAAAGTATCTTTTGAACTATTTCGCTAAATACGGCGATTACGGAGTTAACATAAAGGATATAGCGATACTCGAATTCACTCCCGCATCGGTAATAACGGAAAACGATCCGGACGCGGCGCCGGGTGAATTCAGATACATCGCGGAAATAGAAAAGGGCGAGGCGAGCCTGAGTACAAAGATCATAAACGCCGTTATAGACAATTCCGTTTCCGTGATTTATCTTAACGCAAACAAATTCAGCGTTATAACGGGTGAAACGCTTACCGTAAACGCGTTTACCCTTGATATTACGGACGACACGTATGCTTGGTACAAAGCGTACGGACAGACGGATGAGGGAACAAGAATACAGAACGTCACGGGAAGCGTATATAACGTACCAACGGATAAAGCGGATGAGTTTTTCCTTTACTGCGTGTGCGGCGGCGTATCTTCCGCAAGGATCAAGCTGACCGTTTCCGAGCCGTTTTCTGCAATATCCGATATAGAGCTTTCGACAGATACGGTGACGGTATCGGAAAACGCCGTGCTTCACAGCACCGTATATCCGTCCAACGCGACGAAGACCGCCGTTTTGTGGAGCATAGAAAACGACGGAGGCTGTCTCGCAGAGCTGAACGGCAGAACGCTTGTTGCGTACAAGCCCGGAACGGTAACGGTAAAAGCGCGTGTCGTCGACGGCGCGGCGGACGGCGATTATGAAAAGATCTTTTATATCTCCGTCAGGGAAAAAAGCGGAAATACGCCGAAAGAAGAGGATACGTCCGGCGAAACGGCGGATTCGTCAAAAATATACAGCATTGAATTTGACTGCTCGAAAATCAAAGGCATCGAATCCGTTTCAGTATCGGCGGAAAACGGCGATATACAGATAACGTCCGTGACAGATAAAACGGTGGAGCGGATACTCTCCGAAAGCGACATAGATATGACCTCAAACAAGGTCATAGGCGCCGTAAAATTCGTATATGAAGACGGAGCGATAGCGCATACGACGGAGATAAAAATAAAAGGCTACGATAATAAGACAGTAAAAATACTTTCCGTAAACGCAAACGGCGGTCTGGCGGTAGCTGAACAGAAAACGGTGAACGGAACGGTTTACGGAAACGCAGTATCGCCCGATACGGTGATACTCGTCTCCGACAATACGGAGAACAGTGGATTTTCAATCCTGATATACGCCGCGATACTCGCTCTTCCGGTTGCGGCTGCAGCGGGCTTCACCGCGTATTTAGCGGCAAAGGGCGGAAAGAAAAAGAAAAACGTAAAACGCGGGAAATAAACGAAAACGGAGGATAATATGATAGGGATCATTGCGGCAATGGATTTGGAGCTTGACCTGATAAAATCAAAGCTCGAGAACGTAAAAACGAAAAAAAAGGGCGGTATAACATTTTATACGGGCACGTATAAGGATAAAAAAGTCGTATGCGCCGTTTGCGGCATGGGAAAGGTATTTGCGGCAATGTGCACGCAGACGATGATTATCGGATATTCGCCGAAGCTTATAATAAATACGGGCGTCGCCGGTTCCTTATCGGGCGATCTGAAACAGCTTGACTGCGCAGTCGCTGACAGATGCGTACAGCACGATATGGATACGTCTCCTATAGGCGATCCCGTCGGACTCGTATCCGGCATCAACAAAATATATTTCGATGCGGACAAAAACGCGACAAATCAGCTGATAAAGTGTTACGGAAAAGATAAAAAACCGAAATTATGTACGATAGCTACGGGAGATTCCTTTATATCGGATCCAGAAAAAAAGAAATACATAGTTGATACCTTCGGCGCCTCTGTCTGCGATATGGAGAGCGGTGCGATAGCTCACGTATGCTTCGTCAACGAAACGCCGTTCGTCATAAGCCGCGTTATGTCGGACGGGACTGAGGGCGACGCCGCGATCGACTACTACACTCTGCGCGGTATAGCGGCTGATATTTCAAGCACGGCGGTGCTTAAATTCATTGAGAAATACGGAGATCAATATGCCTGAATACAAACGCGCTTCCTTTGCAAACGAAGAGCTTGAATTAAAAAACGAATATATCAGAGTCAGGCTTTATAAAAGAATAAGCGGCTGGTGTTTCGGCGAGATTTACACGAATGACGGCAAGCTTATGGGTGTGCTTGACAATCTGGGTGAGCTTAAGCTGCGTGACCAGGATATACCGATGAGGCTTGAAGCAGAAACGTATGAAAAGACGGAGTGCGGATATAAGTTCAGCGTGTCGTCATCCGTCGCTGCGGAAAGACTGAAAAACACTTCTTTTGAAAAGTGGATAGGATATCCATTTGAAAAGCCGGTCCTGCACGGAACGGTCAGCCTTACGCTGAAAGAAAAAAGGCTCTCGGTCGAAACGGAGCTGTTTTCGGATTATAACGTTTACGCCGAATATCTGCGCTTTCTCTGGCTTTACTGCGGAGAGGGAAATTACGGCGTAAAAAAAACGGACGCGATACTTCCGGGCGTAGACTGGGCGGTAGGCGAGGAATGGAGCTCCGGTACGGACTTTTTCAAGGATCCGTGGGCGGACAGAAGGATCCCGCACCCGAACAAGGTGGGCGCGCCAGTGATGGCGCTGTCGTACGGCGGAGATTATATTTCCGTTGAATACAGTCTCGATACTCCCGCCGCGCGCTGGTTCAATTATAACGAATATTACAGTCAGCCCGTTTTCGCTGCTCCGAACTCGCTTGAAAGACAAAACAACAGCCTTTTGGGTCTGATGATCCCGGACGTGAAGACGGAAGCGGATGAAAACAAGCTTTTCGCGTTGCCGTTCGAAATACACAAGGGACAGAGGATCAGATTCTCCGCCTGCATCCTGACGGGAAAAGGCACCTCCGTCGACGCGCTTGCTGAATACATTAAACATAACGGTATGCCAGCCCCGTCACCGAGATTTTCACTTGATGAGGCGCTCGATAAGATCGCAGACGCATATAACACAAATCTGTACGATACCGAAAAAGGTTTCGGATACGAGCAGGCGGGCTCCCACTATTCAAAAAATCCTCCGTCTTTCCTATACAGATACGTAAAGGAAAACGGAGAAAAGAAGACGGCGTCTGAGCTTGCGGACAAAATCAAAGCCGTATCGGGTGAAAATTCCGCGCCGCGCAAACCCGATACGGAAGCGGCACGGAGAAGAGGCGATACAATAATCGGCTGGCAGAGAGAGGACGGCGCGTTTTGCTTCGATCCGGACGGCCGCCATTACGCAAAGGATGATTTTGTAGTCGCGCGCTCGTTTATAGACCCGATGGCGCTGTCCGGCGACACAGCGCTTTATCTCAACACGACCTCCGCGCTCGATCTTATAAAGATATATGAGGCGACGGGCGACGGGAAATACTACGACGCGGCGATAAAAGCGCTTGATTTCTGTATGGATATGATAAGACCGGAGGGCGGTGACTACTGGGAAACGCCGCTCCACGCGCCCAATCTGCTTGCCGCCGGAGCCGCCGCAAACACGTTTTATTACGTTTATAAGAATTTCGGTGTGGAAAGATACAGAGAAAAAGCCGTTCATTTTCTGCGCTCGCTCCTCGTTTTCACACATTTAAGACAGCCGAAGTGGCTGAATACACTGTACTGTACAAAACCTTGTCTGTGCTGCTCAGACTGGTATTTTGCAAACTGGGTGCGCGATTTCGTACAGTGGGAGGTACTGCGCTGTATAGCTGAGTCCGAGGCTCTTTGCACTCCGTGGGAAGAGATAGATCCGGAGCTTGACTGGGTGACGTATATCGAGGGCGTTACTACAGGCGCGTTCAATTTTATGGGAGACCATAAGAAAAACAACTGGCGGCCGCACAACATACCCGATACGCTTTACGCGTACGAACGAGGAGAATACGACGGATGTTATTCCGATACGCTCAATTCCGTCACGGGAAATACGGGCGGTATGTTCATACATCCGTCTGCGATAGCGGACTGCATTTATATTGTTAAGAACAAGAAAAAATAAAAATCGGGGCTGTCGTTAAGACAGCCCTGATGGATTGTTTTGAGCTCTATTACCGCAGATCGGTCAGCGTTATCGTCGCCACGCCTACGCCTCCGTCGGAGCGGAAGATCTCCGGCGCCACGGAAGACGCGCAGGTCGTTGCAAAATACATCACCGTATACGTTCCGTCTTCATTCTGCTTTATCTCGCCCGTACCGTTCTCCGTAGCGATGCCCAGGAAGAAAACTTTTTTGTTCAGTTCATTTCTAGGATCGTCCTGATCTACCGAGGCGAAAAGAAGGGCGCTGCTTCCCGCGAATTTCAAGCCGTCGCGGCTGAACTGGAGCGTAGGCGCGTTTGTGTTCTTTTCCGAGTCGAACGTTATGCGGAAGAATATGCGTTCTCCGTTTTTATCCGTCAGATATCCTATCTGATTTCCTATCTCCGCAAAGCCGCTCGTCGATTCCTTGTCTTTATATTCAAATCTCGTCGGATCGGCGGATCTTATGCGTATATAACCGCAGAACTGACCGTTCACAAAATGTCCCGTATACATCCAGAACGGCTTGCCGTCCGGATCGTCCGCTACGTAAATGACCTCCTCGTGATTGAAACCTATTTCGGGATTTTCGCAGATTATCGCGGGCTCATCAGTCTTGCGCTCCCAGTTTATGCCGTCGTCGGAGGCTGCATAGCCTATTTTGTCGCCGTATTTGCCCTTGGGAGTCGTGTATGAGCATTGCCAGTACATATGATATTTGCCGTTGACGTACAGTACCTCGGGCTCAAGCGTGTTGTCGCTCCACCATTCGTCTATTCCGAGCTCCATGCCGAGATAAAACATCGGTTTATCAATATATCTGTACCAGCTGCGTCCGTCCTTTGACGTGGAAAGCATTACGTGGTCGCCGTCGCTGTTTTCATAGTTATTGTCTTTCCAGCGGCATCCGGAATAAAGTCTGTATTCGCCGTTGACCTTCATGCCGAAAAGGGAATAGTCGTATGCAAAATCGCCGTTGTTGAAATAAAGCGCGTTATGCAGCCTGTTGTTTACCGTACCGTAACCGATAAGGTCTGCGGCGCCGTTGCCGGTAACGTCTCCCGCGCAGACGTTCTGCGGACAGGCTCTCGCCTCAAATTCACATTCCGAATAAAGGTTTTTGTTGTCCGTTTCCGTCCCGAAGGTCCCGTCGCCGTGTCCGAATACAGTCAGCGTTTTATACGTATCTCCGTTTTTAATAAAATACAGGATATCCGCGTATTTATCGCAGTTGAAATCCGCGCAGAGGACTTTTTCATAATCATCCGCCGCGGGCTTTATCTCTTTTTTTGAGGTTTTTTCAAAGCCTTCACCCGTGCTTTTGTAAACCGTTGTGGACGCGCCTTTGACTGTCAGAAGATCATAGATACCGTCACCGTCCGCATCGCCGCAGAGAAGCTCGCCGTCGATACCGTCAATTCTGAAAGAGGAGAGAGTAAAGCCGTTTTCCGAGCCGCGGTATATTACGATCTCGCCGTTTTTGGTAAATAGTATATCGTTATACCCGTCGCCGTTAAGATCGCCCGCGCCGCAGAGCTTTGCTCCGCCGCCTATATCAAAGCTGAAAAGCTTGGTTGCGCTGTATTTGTTGTTTGTGTCAAAAATGTACGTCTGGTCTTTTTTCATGACAGCAGTCACCGTATAAGCGGAAAGAACGCCGTCTTTATACGTTATAACGTCGGACAGCGCGTCTCCGTTAAGGTCGGCGGAGGCAGACTGCGCGTTGAAGTCGCCCGAACAGTTGACGGTCTTTGCGGTGAACGCGGCTGCCGCTACGGTAAAGGGGCGGTGTATCGCCGAATGCGCGCCGTAAAACGTGCTGTCGTATGATACGCCTAATTTCAAGCTGCTTATTTTGACATCGCCCGATCTCACTGTCTCCTTTTCACGGTAGACGGGCGCCATTTCGCAGACGACGTTTTCCGCAAGGTCAAGCGGTACCGGTAAAGGCTCGGTCTCCGTCTCCGTCTCCGTTTCTTTTGCCGTTGCGGCAGGTTCCGTCTCCGTATGCGCGGCCGTGGTGTCGGAAGGGGTCGTATTGCACGAAGTCAGAAGGATCATTAGAACAAGAATGAGGGCTGTTATTATTTTTGTCTTCATATAGTATACTCCCGCTTATTTTAAGATCTCATCTATTACCCTTTTTACGTTTTTATAAAACACTTTGTCCGCCTGATCTTCGGAAAGACCTCTTTCTACGAGCTTATCCCAGAGCATCGGCGCGTAGGACGGATCCCTTACCTCCAGTTTTCTTGAATTTATACCGTCGTAATCGGAACCGAGACCGACTATGTCCTCGCCTCCGACTTTTATGAAATGAAGCACGTGATCCGCAAAGTCATCGGCGGTTATGCGCTCTGCGCCCGCTTTTATGAACGCCGGGCAGTAATTCAAGCCGGAGACTCCGCCGTGCTCCGCAAGTATCCTTATCATATCGTCCGTCAGATTTCTCGTATGACCGCAAAGTTCGCGGCAGTTTGAATGAGAGGCGATGAACGGACCCTTTACGATGTCAGCCACGTCGTAAAACGATTTGTCCGAGCTGTGAGAAACGTCGACTATCATACCGAGCTCGACCATGTATTCGACGATAGCCTTACCCTTTTCGGTCAAACCGTGCTCCGTGTCGGGAGATACGCTGCCGTTGTTCATGTCTATCAGATTGGGATGACCGAGGCTGTTTTTGAAATTCCACGTTATGTTCATCATACGTGCGCCTCTGTCGTAGAAGTGCCTGAGCTTTTCGGGATCGCCTTCGGTGCATTCACCCTCCTCAAGCGTCAGAAGCGCAGATATTCTGCCTGCGGCCTCGTTCTTATCAATATCCGCTTTGCACAAAACAGGCGCGATATATTCCTTGTTTTTTTCAAGTTCCTCATAATACACGTCTATAAGCTCGTTTGCGTGTCCGTACGCGTCTTTGTAATGTCCCAGATGTGTGAACATCGCAAAGCATTGTATGTAAGCGCCGCCCGCGATCAGACGCTTTATATCTATGTCAAGATCGTTTTCATAAAGCGAATACGGCTTTCCGTCGCGTTTTTTGTAATACAGCTCCGACACGGTGTCGCAATGCATATCGATAAATTTGTGTTTCATATGATACCGCCTTTTAAAATTTTTTTCAATTATACCATTATAAATAAATTTTGTCAAGATAAAGCGAGGTTTTATTATGATCAAATACGTTATTTTAATTTATTTCCTTATTATTTCCCTCATAAGCGTGATCGTCACGGTACATGATAAGAACGCGGCGAAAAAAAGCAAATGGAGAGTAAAGGAAAGCACTCTTCTGCTCCTCGGCTTCATAGGCGGAGCCGCGTTTATGTTCACGACGATGCTTATAATAAGGCATAAAACGAAGAAAGCAAAATTTATGGTGCCGCTGCCGCTGTTCGCGGCGATACATATTGTCGCACTTGTCCTTGCGTTTATGTATCTTTAATACCGATTTTGGCACTCGTATTGTCGAATTTACACATAATTCATAAATATCACAAATAAAATCCTTGATTTTCGGCGCGATTAGTGGTACATTACATTCAAAGATTAGCACTGATATGTTATGAGTGCTAATTTGAAAGGAGACAATATGGCGTACGGAGATGAATTATCACCGCGTAAAAAGCAAATATTAAAAGCGGTTATCGACGCGCATATTCAGCTTGGCGAGCCCGTCGGGTCCAAATACCTCACGGCTTCAACGGACATAGGTTTTTCCTCCGCGACGATAAGGAACGAGATGGCGGAGCTTGAGGAGCTCGGTTACCTTGAACATCCGCACACGTCGGCGGGCAGAGTTCCGACAACGCTGGGCTACAGATTTTACGTAGACAGCCTGATGAACGATTACGCGCTCACGGCAAACGATCTGAGCATCATAAACAAGCTTCAACAGATAAAGATGACGGAGCTTGACAGGATACTTCAGACCGCCAGCAAGCTTACGGCTGCCGTAACGAATTACACGGGCGTGGCGGTAAAACCGAGACAGACGTTTTCCGCGGTCAAGTATTTCAGAACGGCGTATATAGACGAGAATAATTTCGTCGTATCGTTTATAATGGACGACAATCAGGTAAAATCCAAATTCGTAAACGTACCGATAGAAGTAAACGACGAGGTGCTCAATACGCTATGCGGCGTGCTGAACAACAATATTTCCGGCAGATCGAGCGAATCGATAACGCTTCCGATGATAATGAAGATGCAGTCGGAAATGGGCGAGTACGAGGCGCTGATCCCCGCGGTGATGAAATGCGTGTATGAGATAATCGGCGACGTCGGCGTGGATAACGTCCATATAGACGGCGTTGAGAATATGCTCGAGTATCCGGAATACGCGGACACCTCAAAGCTCCGCGAACTGTTGTCGCTCTTTGAAAAGAAGGAGGATCTGGTCGAGCTTGTCCAGGGCTCCGATACGGACAGCGTTTCGGTCTATATCGGCGGCGAGGAGGATACGCCCGTAGTGAGCAATTCCTCGATAATAGTAAAGCCGCTCAAGCGCAACAACAATATTGTCGGCGCGATAGGCGTCGTGGGTCCGAACAGAATGGAATATCCTAAGGTAGTCAAAATCGTTGATTACGTAGCAGATATGATAAACCGTCTGCTTTCGTCCAATACGTTGACCGACGGTGAGCAAAAAAAGAAAGAAGGAGACGGAGATGGATAACGAAGAAAAGACGACCGGAACCCCCGAAGAGGAAGAAATAAAACAGGAGCCTCGGGAGGAGGAAGAAAAGGAAGAGGAATTATCCGGTAAAGAAAAGAGAAAATTAGGCAAACAGCTGAAGGAGCTTGAAAGCAAGCTTCAGAAAGCCGAAAAGGAGCAGGACAAGGCGAAGGAGGCGCTGGCGGACGCGAACGATAAGTATCTGCGTATGCTCGCCGAATTCGACAATTACAAAAAGCGTACGGCGAAGGAATCCGAGGCGAGATACGGCAGCGCCTACTGCGACGCCGTTGAAGCGCTTCTGCCGGTGTTCGACAATATAGAACGCGCGGCTGACTACGCGTCGGATGAACAAAGCAAAAACGGACTGCTTCTCATAATCTCAAATTTCAAAGACGTTTTATCCAAAATGGGCGTGGAACAGTTCGGAGAGGTCGGTGATGAATTCAACGCCGACATACACAGCGCTGTCATGCACATAGAGGATGAAAATCTCGGTGAAAACACCATAGCCGAG
>JAEEGL011268339.1_pt1 | contig 48487 bp, 45 predicted proteins | sample 9134231 | NCBI WGS metagenome assembly JAEEGL01 (sample SAMN16246548, study PRJNA631951) | gut metagenome | biome: gut microbiome; feature: rumen; material: fiber-attached | host: Bos | place: Iran: Karaj | collected 2018-10 | reverse complement strand
AGGACTCGAACCCTCGACATCCGGTTTTGGAGACCGACGTTCTACCAACTGAACTAAGGACGCAATTATAAGTCCTTATTTTGTTTCTTTGTGTGATGTATGTTTTTGGCAGAACGGACAATATTTATTTAATTCCATTCTGTCTTTTGATGTTTTCTTGTTTTTTACTGTTGTGTAGTTTCTTCTTTTGCATTCTTCACAAGCGAGAACTACCATTTTGTCATTTTTTCCTTTGATTCCCATTGTGTCACCTTTTCTTATCAAATTTTGTATTATTTACAATAGAAAACTATAGAATACAGCTTTTCCCTTATATTCTATGCCCTTTTTGTTAAATCATTGATAATATCATATATTAAACATAATTTTTTTCAAATATAAATTTACAAATCTCAAAATACTGCTATTTATTTCATAAATTAATATAATTAAATAATCGGTTTAAAAACATTTTAAAATACTGGAGTTACATATGACATTAAATTTTTCTGAAGTTTTAACAGCCTTTACTACATACAGATACAATAAAACTAATATGCTGATATTTATTGCCATAATGATAATTCCTAATATTATTGCTATAGTACTTAATAATTGGATTATAAGTCTGCTCCTTCTTTTTCTTTTGACTTTCTTTTCTCAAGGATATTATGCAATTGCAAGTCATAACGAAGGACTAAAATCTAAAAATGTTTTAATTGATATTTCGCCCAATACAGGTAAAATATTTGAAATCGGATTTAAATATTTAACGGGAATATCAACATTGTATATTATTGTATTCCTGCCTGTTATTTTATTGACGGCTGTTTGTATATCTCAAGCCATATTGGCTTCAACAGGAAATGTTCCTTCTGCGCAAACAATTATTGCACAGGCCTTAGCTTTATTTTTATTTACGATTTTAGGTATAATTTTGTCTTTTAAATATATTATTCCTGCAATGCTTCTATTCTTTAAAACTTTAGCATTATCTGATATGTTTAGTCTGTCTAAAATAAACCAATTCGGTTCAAAAATATCAAAAGATTACTGGACTTATATATTATTCTCAGTACTCGTTTCTATAATCATAAATGTTGTTGTTTCTTGTTTCTCAGGTTTTGTTCGCGTTAATATGGAAAGTAATATGATGAAAATAAACCCGCTTCAAGTAATTCAACAGGTTTCTTTATTATATCTTTTTACAAGCAGCCTTACTTTTATAGGCACAACTCTTATTTTATCAAATTTAAACGGTCAGGTTATAAGAAATACCATTGTTGAAAAAAGGGAAACAGATAATCATTCTGCAATGCAAATTGATGTTTAAAAAAAATAACAATGTGGAAAATAAATTTATATGATGAATCAGGTTAGTTGTGGAGTATTAATATGGCAATCAGTATAAGAACTGCAGTTAAAAATATATTTACCGAAAGATATAATAAGGTTAATGTTTTATATTTTAGTATTATTATGGCAGTTGCCGTAATAACAGGGTTTTTTATTAATTCTCAACCCCAAAGTCAAACATTATCCGCATTAATTAAAACAAACTCTATTGCATTATTAATATCAATATGTGCATTCGTTGTTGTTATAGGTATATATTTAGTTGCCGTTAATAACGGATATAATGAAAAAGACAGCATTTTCCCGAATTTAATAACTGATTTTAAAGCTATTTTATTGTCAGGAGTTCAATTCTATGCGGCTATGATTTTGTTACATATAATTATTTTTGTATTTGCATTAATTACTGTTATGTTAATAATGCCGATGTTTTTTATGAAATTAGCACTTCCCAAAATGCTTGTACTTGCTTTTTTGGCTATTATAATAATAGGCTTTATGCTGTTGTTTTTCTTTATTATTTTATTAGTTTGCGGATTAATATTTAATTTTACAAAAACTCTTAGTTTTGAGGACTTAATAAATGTTAAAAAAGCATATAGCTTAATAGTATCTGGTAAAAAAGAATTATGTATATATGTTTTAAAATCTATTGCTTTAAATTTGGCTTTATTTCTTCTTATTGCAGTCATCTTTACTATAGTTGTATTTATTTTTGGCATTGTCGGAGGAATAAAGGGAATGCTGAACGATTTCTCCGAAATTCAAGTTCTCGCAATTATGGGAACATTTTGTATAATATATTATGTCTTTGTTAGTTTATTCCAAATAGATTTAGAAAGACAATATTTAATTGAAACAAAAAAATATGAAAATTAAGGAGTTCCTAAAGAAGCAGATACATATTAAAATGCCGGTTTGGAACGAATAAATTTTAATTAAAGGCGGAAGAAACTATATATGCTGTTGACCAGCAGTTTTGCAGATTAAATCCTCCCGTAAATCCGTCTATATTCAATATTTCTCCTGCAAAAAACAATCCTTTGCAAATTTTAGATTCCATTGTTTTAGGGTTTATTTCGTTTAATTCTACACCGCCTGCCGTAACTATTTCACTTCCTTTAACTCTTGAAACGGCATTTAAAGATAGGTTAGTTAATGCATTTATAAGAATTGTTTTTTCTTTCTTATTTATTTGTGCTGTTTGCTTTGAGCCGCTTATGTTATTTTCTTTTAATATTAAGTTAATAAAATTCTCGGGTGCAAATTCTGAAAAAACATTTTTTATTGTCTTTTTAGAGTTTTTCTTTAATATATTTTCAATTTCTTCCTGAGTATAATCGGTTAGTTTTATATTTATTATCAACGGGTTATTTTCATCAAAATCTTCAAAAGCCGTTAAAGCTGATATTTTGAATATACAAGGTCCTGATATTGAAGTATGAGTGAATAGAATATCTCCATAGCAAGTCGGTAACTTATTCTTTTTCGTTTTAGTTGAAATCTCAACATTTTTAAACGAAATTCCTGCCAGATTATAAAAATATTTTTCTTTTATGTTTAAGGCACATAAGGACGGTTTTAAATCCGAAATTTTATGTGAGAGTTTTCTTGCAAGTTCAAAGCCGTTACCTTTTCCTCCCGTTGTGAGAATAACGGCATCAAACTTATAAATGCAGTTTTCTGTTTTAACCTGAAAATAATTTTCATTTTTGTAAATTTCAATAACTTTTTCTTTTTTATACTTAAAATTAGAAGTTTGAAGATGTTTTTTTAAATCATTAATAAGGATTTTTGAACTGTCTGAAACAGGGAAAATTCGATTATCTTCTTGACTATATGTTTTAATTCCCAAATCTTTAAATAAATGTATTGTATTTTGAGGACTGCATTTTGAAAATACCGATAATAAAAATTTTTCGCCTCTGGGGTAGTTTTTAACAAATTCTTTAATGTCATTTTCATTGTATGAAAGATTGCATCTTCCTCCTCCGGTGGGGAGAAGAGTCGAAAAAGGCTCATTGGTATCAAATGCTGTTACGTTTAATAACGGATTTTTGCATAATAAAATTGAAGCAAATCCGCCTGCCGCACCGCAGCCTATAACTGCTATATCTTTATATGTCGACTCTTGTGCCATATAAGAATACGTCGTCTAATGTCTCTAAATCTTCGTGAAGTTGTAAAAGAGATTTTTTATATTTCGGATGTTCATAATCCGGAATTAATTCTAATAAAGGAACTATCGCAAAAGCTCTCTCATGTAAATGTTCATGCGGAATTTTTAAATCAGGTTCATCAATAATTAAATCGCCGTAAAATAAAATATCTATATCAATAATTCTTGCTTCATATTTTTTTTCTGACGGTTTTCTTCCCATTCGAATTTCTGTATTCTTACATAATTCAAGTAATTCGCGAGGTGATAATTTCGTTTTTACCTCTATTACGCCATTTACGAACCAATCTAAATCTTTATTTCCCCATGGTTCTGTTTCATATAATGCAGATGTCCTTACAACTGTTACCATGCCTGATTCCGTAAGCAGTTTAACTGCCTGTTGAAGGTAACCGACTTTATCACCTATATTTGAACCTAAACATAAGTATGCTACTGCCATTAGAACTCCTTAGAATATAAATAGTTGTGTTTAACAATATTGTATTATGTTTTTGGTATATTTACAACTTTTTTTAGAATATTCTTTGTAATAATAGTTAATGCAATAAACAGACATAAATAATTTTGTGTTACACTCTTAGTATGTTTACAGGATTAATTGAAGAACAAGGAAAAATAAGAAACTGCAGGCTTTCTGCAAACGGAATGGAATTAACTGTTGCTTGCTCAAAGATTTTATCTGATATTAAAACAGGTGCAAGTATATGTGTTAATGGTGCTTGTCAGACAGTTATTGATTTTGGTGCTGACTATATTACGGTTCAAGCATCTAATGAAACTTTGCAGGTCACTAATTTTAAAAATTTAAAGGTTAATGATATGGTTAATCTTGAACGTGCATTAACATTAAATACGAGAATTGACGGACATATTGTTTCAGGACATGTTGATTGTACGGCACGGTTTGTAAACAGTGAAGAAGACGGTTTTTCAAAAAGATTTTTCTTTAAACTTCCTGAAAACTTTTCTAAATATGTTATTTATAAAGGCTCAATTGCCGTAAACGGTGTAAGTTTAACCGTAGCTTCCATAGAAAAGGATATTTTTTCGGTTGAATTAATTCCTTCAACATTAAGAGAAGTAAACCTTTCGAACCTTAAAAAAGGTGAAATTGTAAATATTGAAACTGATTTATTTGCAAAGTATGTTGAAAAAATTTTAAATTCAAAAGATAATACAAGTAAAATAAACTATGACTTTTTAGCAGAGAATGGATTTGTATAGAATGACAGATATTAAATTTAATACAATTGAAGAAGCAATAGAGGATTTCAAACACGGAAAACCCGTCATTGTAGCAGATGATGAGGACAGGGAAAATGAAGGTGATGTTATAATCCCTGCTCAGTTTGCAACTCCTGAAGTTGTAAATTTCTTAATTTCTCAGTGTAAAGGGGTTGTTTGTTTAGCTATAACACGAGAAAAAGCGGAGGCCTTGGGACTTTCAGAAATGGTTAGCCATAACACTGACCCCAAGGGAACGGCATTTACTCAAAGTATAGATGCGGTTAAAAAATTCGGAGTGACTACAGGTGTAAGTGCTTTTGACAGAGCTAAAACAATCGAAGTTGCAGTTGCAAATGATGCTCTGGCAACAGATTTATCCAGACCCGGACACATATTCCCGTTAATTGCAAGAAAAGGCGGAGTTCTTGAAAGAGTCGGACACACAGAAGCGGCTGTTGATTTGGCAAGATTATCCGGATTAACTCCGGCAGGTGTTATTTGTGAAATCGTAAATGAAGACGGCACTATGGCAAGACGTGACAATCTTGTTGAATTTTCAAAAAAACATAACCTTAAATTTATTACTGTTGCACAGTTAATTGAATACAGGCTTCAAAAAGAAATGTTTATGAAGAGAGATGCGGTTGCTAATCTGCCTTCTGATTTCGGTACTTTTAAAGTATACGGATATACAAATCTTCTCGGGGGAAATGATCAGGTTGCAATAGTTAAGGACGACGGTTCGGATAAAATCCCAATGGTTAGAGTTCATTCCGAGTGCTTAACGGGTGATATTTTTCATTCAAAAAGATGTGATTGCCAAAACCAATTGGAAACAGCTTTAAGAACAATAGATGAATATGGTAAAGGTGCTCTTATTTATATTAGAGGTCATGAAGGCAGAGGAATAGGTCTTGTTAATAAAATAAAAGCATATGCACTTCAAGAAAAAGGTCAAGATACCGTTCAGGCAAATATATCACTTGGTTTTCAACCGGATTTAAGAAATTATGGTATAGGAGCTCAAATTTTAAGAGATTTGGGTTATACAAAAATTAAATTAATAACAAATAATCCTACTAAAATTATTGCACTAAAGGGTTATGGACTTGAAATAACGGAAAGAGTTGCGTTAAAAACTCCGTTAAATAAGTACAATGAACGATATATTCATACAAAAATTGATAAAATGGAACATCTGATTGATATATAAAGGACAAGGCGATGGCAAATTTAACTATATATAAAGTAGAGTCATATAATTCTAATTATTACAGGATTTTTTCGGGAGTATATAATGATTTTAAAATGTCTGCCGCTTCTGACTATAATTTTGAATTGGAACCTTTAACCTATCCTAATTTTATAAAAAGCATTGAAGACGGACTTCTTCAATGTCTAATCCTGTTTGAAGATGATATTCCTACAGGCTTTTTAGTATATACAACTTTGATTTCCGAGTCTCTTGAATTAAACATTATACATTGTATAGGTAATGAAAATTTAAATGCCAAAAGAAAAGTTCTTATTGATAAATTTATCGAACAAAACAAAATATTAATGAATGAAAAGGTTGTTACATATCCTATGCTTGGGAAACAAAGCTCTTTTGCTCAAGATATTCAAACATTCGGCTTTAAGATAGTTAATACTGCCGTTATGGGATTTAATTTAACCGATATTTCTGCTATTAATAAAACAAAAGAAATATATTTACCCAAGTTGCCTGAAGGATATACAATTACGGATTGGAAAACAATATATAACAGAGATGCAGCTGATATTGTATATCAGGCATTTAAAGATTCTTCAGATGCATTGTTTGACAGTCGTTTTACCTCCGTAAAAGGCTGCAGGGATATAGTTGAAAAAATAACAGAAAATGTATACGGAAAGTTTTTGCCGGAAATAACAAAAGTTTTATTATATAAGAAACATCCCGTCGGTTTTTGTTTCGCAAATTTGACTAATGAAAAAATAGCAAATGTTCCTATTGTTGCAATTATAAAAAAGCATAGAAATCTCGGATTCGGGAAAATAATGCTTAAACAAATGCTCGATAAATTATTAACCAGTGCTATAACTGAAGGATGGTCATTAAAAGAACTAAATGCAAGCTGCGATGCAGACAACACTGCTGCTGTAAGCATGTATACAGCAATAGGTTTTACAGAGGAATATACATATCCTCTGGCTTATCATCCAAAAAATGCTTAATTATTACTATAAACAACCTTCATTGTTGCAAGATTTTTTATAGAAAGCAATTTGTGCTTAATTTTTTGTTCTTCATTAATATGAAAAATTCTAATCATTCGCTGAATTTCTTCAATTTCCTTACGTGAAGTTAATTTGTAAGCATTCCTTACCGGTTCACTAATTGTTCCCAAAACTAAACTGAGTTGTTCTTCGTTCATTTATTTCCCCTAAAATAAAAAGTCTATTTTTCCCCTATGTATTAATAAAGTTTTTTTTTATATAAAAATTGCCTTTTTATTTAACAAATGTAAAACTTTATGTTACATTTTAATTATTGATAAACTATGGGGAATCAGTCTATGATTATTGATAAACTAACTAATTCAGATAAATATATAAGTTTACATAAAGATTTTAAATTGGTGTTTGATTTTTTAAAAACACATAATTTACAAGAAATACCTTGCGGCAGGTATGAGTTGAGAGGAAACGAAGTTTTCTTTAATTTGCAGGAATATGAAACAAAACCCGTACAAAAATTGGAAGCTCATAAAAAATATATAGATATTCAAGTAATTGCAGACGGAAAAGAGTATATGGGCTATACAAATATTGAAAATACTACTTTAAGTGAAGAATATAATGAAGAAAAGGATGTCATGTTTTTAAACGGCAAAGTTGATAAACTACTTGCCGATAATACAAAATTTTTAATATTTTTCCCTCAGGATGCACACATGCCTTCATTATCAATTGAAAGTGATATGCATGTAAAAAAAGCTATTTTTAAAATAATGAAGTAAATATATATAATATGTTAGATATATACTTAATAATGTTTTTAATAATAAGGATTTTCATAAATCCTTTTGCAGATATTTTGCAAAAGAAAATTACAAAAGAGATATCGCCTTTATCGGTAATTTTTTACAGTTATTTATTATTAAGTATAAGTTATCTTCCGTTCTTGAATAAATATATAACAACTGATATTTTGACCGTACAATTTATATCATTAGTGATTCTTGCGGGTTTTATATGTATATGCGGCACTGTATGTATAATTCATGCTGTTAATATAAGTAAATTGCCGATTTCAGGTTCGATAACTTCATACAAAAGTATAGCAGGGCTTATAATTGCTTTAATCTTTTTAAAAGAAATACCGTCTATACAGGCTGTTATCGGAATTTTATTGATTATTACAGGTTCAAAATTAATTTTTAATAACAACAAAGAAGAAGGTTTTTCGTTGACTTTATTTAAACGAAAAGATGTTCAACTCAAATTGCTTGCGGTATTATTAACAGGAACAGAAGCTGTTGTCTTGAAAAAGATTATACTTATTTCTTCAATAGATGCTTGTTTTATATGCTGGTGTTTTATGGGAATGATGTGGTCTTTTATATTTTTATTGATTTCAAAACAAAAATTAGCTATAGATTATAAAAATTCAATGATGCAGTTAATGATAATTGCATTATGTATCGGATTTATGCAGTGTTCGACAAATTATGTATTCAGCCGAATGAATGTAGGCTATGCACTTGCCCTGTTTCAACTGTCGGCGATTGTTACGGCTTTTTGTGGATGTAAATTGGCGGATGCAAAAGAATTTAAACTAAAGATAATAGGTTCTCTTATAATGTTCGCAGGTTCGGTTTTCATATTATTATTTTAGAAAATAAAACCGTTAACTATTTTAATATTACGTTTGTAATTTGGCTGTTTTTGGGTTAAATTTTTAATTAGTTAAACAATGAGAAACTAGGAGAGCATGGAGGTCATAAATGACAAAGAAAACAATTACGGTAGACGGTAACTATGCAGCTGCTCATGTGGCATATGCTTTAAGCGAAGTTTCCGCTATCTACCCTATCACTCCATCATCTACAATGGGCGAATGGATTGATGAATGGGCTTCACAACACAAACAAAACATTTGGGGCAAAGAAGTTAGAGTTGCAGAAATGCAATCTGAAGCCGGTGCAGCAGGTGCCGTACACGGTTCACTTGCAGCAGGTGCATTAACTTCTACCTATACTGCATCACAAGGTTTATTATTAATGATACCTGTAATGCACAAAGTAGCAGGGGAAATGCTTCCTTCTGTTATTCACGTAGCTGCAAGAGCATTGGCAGCTCAATCATTGGCTATTTTTGGCGACCATACAGACGTTATGGGATGCCGTAATACAGGTTATGCAATGTTAGCAGCAAATTCGGTTCAGGAAGAAATGGATTTAGCTTTGGTAGCACATCTTGCAACATACAAAGCAAAAGTTCCTTTCTTACAATTCTTCGATGGCTTCAGAACATCTCACGAAGTACATAAAATTGAAGAAATATCTTATGAAGATATTGCTAAATTAGTTGAACCTAAATATATTGAAGAATTCAGACAAAGAGCTTTAAGACCTGAAGCACCTATATGTAAAGTCGGTGCTCAAAATACTGACGTATATTTCCAAGGTCGTGAAACTGTTAATAAATACTATAATGCAGTTCCTGATATTGTTCAGGAATACATGGATAAAGTTGCAGCAGTTACAGGCAGACAATATCATCCGTTTGATTATGTCGGTGCACCTGATGCAACAGATGTTATTGTTGCAATGGGTTCAGGCTGTGAAACGATAGAAGAAACAATAGAATACTTAAATGCTAAACGCGGAACAAAATACGGTTTGGTTAAAGTAAGATTATACAGACCGTTTGATGTAGAGCGCTTTAAGGCAGCACTTCCTTCAACAGTTAAAAGAATATCTGTTTTAGACAGAACAAAAGAACCCGGTTCAATTGGTGAACCTTTATACTTGGATGTTGTTGCAGCATTAGCAGGTAAAGATATAAGAATTATCGGCGGTCGTTACGGATTATCTTCAAAAGAATTTACACCTTCTATGGTATTAGCTGTATATAAACATGCTGAAAATAACGGATTCCACGGATTTACCGTAGGTATAGAAGATGATGTTACTAATAAATCTTTAAAAGTAACAGAACATATCGTAACAGAACCTGAAGGTACAACAAACTGTATGTTCTGGGGATTAGGTTCTGACGGTACCGTTGGTGCAAATAAAAACTCAATTAAAATTATCGGTCAATATACAGATAAAGATGCTCAGGCATATTTTGCATATGACTCTAAAAAATCATTTGGTGTAACTGTTTCTCATTTAAGATTTGGTGATAAACAAATTAAATCAACATATTTAATTACCGCACCTGACTTTGTATCTTGCTCAGCTCATGCATATATTGGCAGATACGATTTGTTAAAGGGCATTAAAGAAGGCGGTACTTTCTTATTGAACTCACCATGGTCAAAAGAAGAAGCATTCAGCCACTTAACCAGAGATATGCAAAAAACTATCATTGAAAAGAAAGTTAAATTCTACAATGTAGATGCAGAAAAATTAATCAAAGAACAACCCGGTTTAAGAGGTAAAGGTGCAAACACGGTTATGATGGTTGCATACTTTAAAGTTTCAGGAATTATACCGTTTGAACAAGCTCTTGAAGGTATGAGAGAAATGACAAAGAAAACCTTTAAGAAAAAAGGCGATGATGTTGTTAATATGAACTTAGCTTTAATTGACGCAGCAGTAAATGCAACTGAAGAAGTTGTTGTTCCTGCTTCATTAGACGGTGTAAAAGCTGCTGATGATGTTCAAATGATTCCTGCTAACGCAGATGAATTCGCTAAGAAAATCATTGAACCTTGTATGAGACAAAAAGGTGATGATATTCCTGTTTCTGCAATGAGCGTTGACGGAGTTATTCCAACTGGAACTGCAAAACTTGAAAAACGCGGTATTGCTCCAAGAGTTCCGAAATGGATTAGCGAAAACTGTTTACAATGCGGCGTATGTGCATCTGCATGTCCTCATGCTGCAGTTAGAACAAAATTAATAGAACAAAAGGATTTGGCTAATGCTCCTGCATCATTTAAAACAGTTCCTGCAAAACCTGCTGCTGCAGATGAACAATTTAAAGTTCAGGTATATTGTATGGACTGTACAGGATGTGGTGTTTGTGTTGACCAATGTCCTACAATGAAAATGCCAAAAGAAAAACAAGCATTTGTTTGGTCTACAATTGAAGAAGAAACAGCTGCAGGCGAAACAGCAAATGAAAAATTCTTTGATGAATTACCTGATAACGTAATGGGCAGAAACACAACAAAAACAATAAAAGGTGCAATGCTCAGAAAACCGTTATTTGAATTCTCAGGTGCTTGTGCAGGCTGCGGTGAAACACCGTATGTTAAATTGGTTTCTCAATTATTCGGTGAAAATGCTATCGTAGCAAATGCTACCGGATGTTCATCAATATATTCAGGTACCTTCCCGACAATTCCTTATACAACAAATAAAGACGGAAGAGGTCCTGCTTGGGCAAATTCATTATTTGAAGATAATGCTGAATTCGGTTTTGGTATGAGATTAGCTGTAGACCAAAACAGAGATACTTTAAAAACATATGTTGAAAAAGTATTAGCTAACGAAAAAACACCTGCAGACTTGAAAGAAGCTCTTCAAGGTGCAATGGCATACTTCGATAATTCTAAATCACCCGAAGCTGTTGAAGCTCAAAATAAAGCGAAAGCCGCTATCGCAAAATATGCTGATTGTCAATGTCCTGATTTAGCAAAAGTAAGAGAATTACAAGATTACTTTACTGATAAATCAATATGGATTATAGGTGGTGACGGTTGGGCAAACGATATCGGATACGGCGGTATTGACCACGTATTAGCTCAGAATAAGAATGTAAATGTACTTGTTCTTGATACAGAAGTATATTCTAATACAGGTGGTCAGGCTTCTAAATCAACACCTACAGGTGCTGTTGCGAAGTTCGCTACGGGCGGTAAGAGAACATATAAAAAGAACATGGGCTTAATGAGCATGTCTTACGGGTATGTTTATGTAGCATCAGTTGCTCTTGGCGCAGACAGAATGCAGACATTAAAGGCATTCCAAGAAGCAGAAGCATATGACGGTCCTTCTATCATATTTGCTTATGCTCCATGTATTGCACACGGTATCGATATGAGCAAAACTCAAACGGAACAAAAACGTGCAGTTGAAGCAGGATACTTCCCGCTATACAGATATAATCCTGCAAATGAACAGCCGTTTACTTGGGATGCTAAAGATCCTAAAGAAAACTTCCAAGAATTCATACGTTCTGAAGGCAGATATAAATCATTATTAAAGACAAATCCTGAAGCTGCAGAAGCATTATATGCTCAAGCTGAACAGGATGCTGCTAAACGTATGAGCGTATTTAAATCGGTAGGTGAATTGATTAAATAGTTAATCAAACATATAAAAAGAGAGGAAGAAATTCCTCTCTTTTTTTATTCACACTATAATATTTGTTTATGATAAATCATAAACAATTTATAACATAGGACAGAGAACTATTTTTCAATAGTATAAACGTGAACGGGGCAAACTTCTTTTTTATTTTCGTTAAAAGAAAGCCAATTAGTAAAAAGGTTCATAACTTCTTCAACGAAAATTAATATATTATCTTTCTTCATCCTTTAATTACCCCTTCTTACCATGTTGCTGTTTCATTTTAACTCTATTTTTACGGTTTGACTAGTCCTTTTGTTAATATTGTTAAGTTTTTCTTTCATGATTACAAATTGTTAACAAAATATATAATTTCGAAAACCCTTTAATATAGGCTTTTTTGCGCATGTTTATATATTGGCTATATAATTTTTTTTAAAAAAAAGCAATTTTGAAATATAAAAATTTTTTATTTATATAAGAGAAGAAAAGAGTACACACAAGGATATTAAAAATGGGCAATAATGTTGGAACAAATCTTCAACAACAAAACATCCAGATAAATAATCAACAGCAGTACCAATATGAAACGCAGGTAGAGGCTGCTAACCATCCTACGCTTGGACCTTTTGTCGACCTCCTTGAAACAATGGTTGTCAGCCAATATGGTGATACATTTGGTAATAAAGATGAAAAGAAATTAAAAGAATCGGATTCTTTTAAGGTTGATATATTTGAACCCAAAGAAGAAGATATTTTTGATAAAATTTTCAATATAATTGCTAAAAAATGCGATGACGCTATGAAGCTTTTAGATGAAAATTATAATGATAATAATCCATTTAAAGAATTATGTGATACGGCTGATGTAGTAGAAGTTGTAAACAAACCTTTTGCAAGAAAAATGAACAGTTATATAAGAGAATCAATAAATCAACAAAGGGCATTAGAAGAAGGCTTTGTAGCATATACAGCATAAAAAACGGAGGTTCTTACCTCCGTTTTTTTGTGCCTGAATTTAAGATAAATTTAAAGATATTGCCCGAGTGGCTAATATCTTTTAGGATAGGATAGTTTTATATTATTTGTATAGAATAAGAAAAAATTATAGCTATGAAAAATACAAAAATCTATACAAATTCAAGTGAAAATGATGAGCAGCAAAAAGAGTTATATATTGCAACATTAATTCATGATTTAAAGACTCCTCTGCAAGCACAAATCAGCAGTTTAAATTTGCTTAGAGCCGGAAAATTCGGAAAAATTGCAGATTCTCAAAAAGAAATTCTTGATATTATTATTGAGTCTTCATCTTTTATGAAAGAATTGTTAAATAAGGTTTTGGATATTTATAAAATTAAAAACGGTGTTATTAAGATTAATTATGAACAATTAAACATTGATGATTTAATAAAATTATGTATTAATGAAATTTCAAATTTTGCAATGACATATAATATTGAAATTGAATATATAAATACACTTCAAACTAATTATTTATTTGCCGATAAAAATTCATTAAGGCGTGTAATTGCAAATATGTTGAATAACGGAGTTAATTATTCTTATAAGAATACTGTATTATCAATTAGTATGTGTGAAGATGAAAAATTTATATTTATAAAAATAAAAAATACGGGATTTAATATTTCGGATAATATCAAAGAACATATATTTGAAAAATACGTATCAAAGGCATCTTTAAACAATAATACAGGTTCGGGACTCGGTTTATATTATTGTAAAACCGTAATTGAGGCACATAAAGGGAAAATTTCTTTAAATACCGAGCCAAATACTAATGAATTTATAATTCAATTGCCTAAAAATCACGATATAACGGATGATAGTTTTTCATTTACTTAGTATGGTATTTCATGACATAATGTTGTTATGAACGACAAAATAATTATAAGAAAAGCAAATCAGCATAATTTAAAGAATGTAAGTTTAGAACTTCCAAAGAATGAATTAATAGTTTTTACCGGAATTTCAGGTTCCGGAAAGAGTTCGTTAGCTTTTGATACGATTTTTGCGGAAGGTCAAAGACGATACGTAGAAAGCCTTTCAAACTATGCCCGCCAGTTTTTGGGGCAGCTTGATAAGCCTGATGTTGAAAGTATAGAAGGACTTTCGCCTGCTATATCTATAGACCAGAAATCTACGAGTAATAACCCCCGTTCTACAGTCGGAACGGTAACAGAAATATATGATTATTTAAGGCTTCTTTATGCGAGAATAGGTGTTCCGCATTGTCCTAATTGCGGATGTGAAATAGCTCCTCAATCTATTGATGAAATAATTGATAAAATATTCACATTAAAAGAGGGGACAAAAATACAATTGATTTCTCCGATTGTGAGAGGTAAAAAAGGTGAATATGTCGGTCTTTTGCAAGAATTGCATCAGGAAGGATTTGTCCGTGTAAGAGTGGATGGTGAAATATATAATCTTGATGAGGATGAAATAGAATTAAATAAAACACAAAAGCATACAATAGAAGTAATAGTAGACAGACTGGTAATAAAAGAAAGTTCCAAATCAAGATTAACTGACAGCGCACAAATTGCTCTTGAGAAGTCAGGCGGCTTGTTAATTGTTGATGTTATCGGTGATAAAGAAATGATATTCTCTGAGAAACTGGCATGTCCTAATTGTAATTTGAGTTTTGAAGAACTTGCCCCGAGAATATTCAGTTTTAACAGTCCGTACGGTGCTTGTTCTACATGCGGCGGTTTGGGGGCACATTTTGAAATGGATGCGGATTTATTAATTCCCGATAAAACAAAATCATTGAAGAATGGTGCCATATATCCCTGGGCAAAAACAGGAAATCCGTATTATCAAGAGATATTAACATCTGTAGCAAATCATTTTAATATTGATATGGATTGCCCTTTTTCTGATTTGTCTGAAGAACATAAGAATATTATTTTATATGGAAGCGGAAAAGAGTGTGTAAAACTCAGATTTAAAGAATTTGGCGGTACTCGTTATGTAACTCGTGTGATGCCGTTTAAAGGTGTAATTCCGTATTTTATGGACAAGTACAATGAATCAACATCAGATGAAATAAGGGATTCTATTCAGGAATATATGTCTCAAATTCCGTGTAATGACTGTAAAGGTGCCAGATTAAAACCGTTTTCTCTTGCTGTTACAGTCGGAGGGAAAAATATATATGAAGTCTGCTGTTTATCAATAAAAGAAGCATATAAATTTTTCTCTGATTTATATTTGGATTTGGATGATTATAAACTTACTATTGCAAAACAAATTTTGGAAGAAATTCGTGCCAGACTAAAATTTATGCTGGATGTTGGACTCAGCTATTTGGATTTGGCAAGAATGGCAGGAACATTATCGGGTGGAGAAGCACAGAGAATAAGACTCGCAACTCAAATAGGAAGTGGTCTTTCAGGAGTATTATATGTATTAGATGAACCGTCAATAGGACTTCATCAATATAACAATGATATGCTTATAAAAACACTTGTTCGACTCAGAAATCTCGGAAATACTCTTATTGTTGTTGAACACGATGAGGATACGATAAGAAATGCTGACCACATTGTTGATATAGGACCATATGCTGGTGTAAACGGCGGTAAAATTATTGCACAGGGAACTTTGTACGATATTATAAATACAAAGGAATCAATAACAGGTCAATATTTAAGCGGAGAGAAGAACATTCCGGTACCGAAAAAGAGAAGAGAAGGCAACGGAAATTATATAGAAATAATTAATGCCCATAAAAATAATTTAAAAAATATAAATGTAAAAATCCCTTTGGGTAAAGTTGTTGCATTAACAGGTGTTTCGGGAAGCGGTAAGTCTACGCTGATGAATGATATTTTGTATCAATATTCCATTCACAAATTAAATAAAAATAAACCTAAACCACAGGGTTTGGATAGGATTGAAGGATTTGAAAATATAGATAAAGTTATATGTATTGACCAATCTCCTATAGGAAGAACTCCAAGGTCAAATCCTGCAACATATACTGATGTATTTACATATATCAGAGAATTATATTCTCAAACAACGGAAGCAAAAATGAGGGGTTATAAGGCAGGTCGTTTTAGTTTTAACGTAAAAGGCGGCCGCTGCGAGTCTTGTAAGGGTGATGGTCTGACAAAAATTGAGATGAATTTTCTCTCTGATGTATATGTTAAGTGTAATGTATGTAAGGGACAAAGATATAACAGAGAAACACTTGAGGTTAAATATAAAGGGAAAAATATATCCGAAGTACTTGATATGAGTATATCTGAAGCTCTTGATTTCTTTGAAAATATTCCTAAAATAAAAAACAGGCTTCAAACATTGAATGATGTTGGTTTGGGCTATATGAAACTCGGACAGAGTGCTACAACTCTTTCCGGCGGTGAAGCTCAAAGAATTAAACTTTCAAGTGAATTGAATAAAAGAGCAACGGGAAAGACTCTCTATCTGCTTGATGAACCTACAGTTGGTTTGCATTGGTATGATTTGGATAAGCTGATAAAAATTATTAATAAACTTGCGGATGCAGGTAATACGATATTAATAATCGAGCATAATCTTGATTTAATAAAAACGGTTGACCATATTATAGATTTAGGACCTCAAGGCGGAGATGAAGGCGGTACAATTGTGGCAGAGGGTACCCCTGAAGAAATTGCCGAAAATAAAAAATCATTAACGGGTTTATATTTGAAGAAAATGTTGAAATAAAAAAAGGATACAAATAAATGTATCCTTTTTATTTATTTCTGTTGTCTTTTATGCCTTTTCACTGTTTTTAAAATAGAATTTCTTTGCATAATGATTATCTACTATTTTACCGATACATTTACCGGCTAATCTTCCGATTGCAGTAGCGGCTCCGATAAATCCTGCAGAAACTGCAATAGGAACAATTTTCCCTATTGCTGTACCTTTGTTCGCTTTTAAGGCTTCTTGCATAGAATGTTCAAATAAAGCTTTATGATTTTTAATTATATATGCACTTCCGACACCTAATCCTGCTATGGTTCCTATTGTTCTGCCATGACAAGCTGAGGGTGTATTACATATTGATGATACCTTCATGTTATTACCTCATATTTTTGTTTGTACAAAACTATGTACATAATTATATTTGCTAATTAAATAAATGTCTGTAAATATTTGTAAACAAAAAGAGAGGTGTTTTTACACCTCTCTTAAAGTACTGTTTTTATTAGTCTTTTTTAATATCTTTTACGCTTAAAGCGATTCTGTGTTCTTGCGGAGTGAATTTTTTGATTAATACTTCAATTTCATCTCCAACATTGTATATATTGAACGGATTTGCATTTGCAGGTTCCATTTCAGCTGATGGTAATAATGCTTCAACTCCCGGATAAATATTAATGAAAGCACCAAATGAAGTTACTTTATTAACTGTACCTTTTATTACCTGACCTTCTTGAAATTCATTTTCGATTGATTCCCAAGGGTTATCACCCATTCTCTTTAAACTTAAGCTGATTCTTTTCATATCTGTATCTATTTTTAAAATTTTTACTTCTAATTCTTCACCAAGAGAAATAACATCAGAAGGATGTTTAATTCTTTGCCAAGAAATTTCAGATATAGGTAATAAACCGTCAACTCCGTTAATATCAATAAATCCGCCGAAGTCAGCTATTCTTACGACTTTACCTTTTACTACAGAACCGATTTCGAGTTGTGAAATAACTTCATCAACTACTTGTTCTCTTTGTTCTGCGACAGCTTGTCTTTGAGAAAGAATTAATTTATTTCTTTTTGCATCTGCTTCTAAAACTTTTACTTCAATATCTTGTCCGATTAATCCGTCAAAAGGAGCTCCTGTTCTTAATTGGCTTGCAGGTACGAACCCTCTTAAATCGGAAATTTCAACGATTACACCACCTCTTACGATAAGAACAACTTTAGCAGTGATGGTTTCGTTGTTGTATTTTGCATTTTGAAGCTCTTGCCAAGCTTTTGCACATGATAATTTCTTTAATGATAGCATTATTCTGTCGTTTTCATCGTCGCCTTCTTCTTTTAAAATGTAGAATTCTTTTACGTCATTAATTGCTAAATATTCTGAATAATCTTTATCATTTACCTGATTATTTGTAATTTCTCTGTTTGGAAGGAATGCTTCTGTTTTTGCACCGATATCAACTAAAAAACCGTCGTTTTCTTGTTTAATAACTATACCTTTTACTACATCTGCTACTGAAAATTTGTAGTTGTAGCTTTCTTCCAATAATCTGACGAATTCGTCTTGTTCGTTAATTGTTTTTGCCATTTCGTTTTATCCTTTCTTATATTTCATTAATTACTTTTATTACATTTTGTATAATGCTGTCAGGTGTTGATGCGCCTGCTGTTACACCTATATTTTCAGCTGATTTTATAATTTCTTTATATTCATTTAAATCTCCAATTGTTTCAATATGAAGAGTTTTTGTGATATCTTTTAAAATTTCTGCTAAATGAGTTGTATTTGCACTTTTTTTACTGCCTACAACTATCATTAAATCTGATGTTTTTGCTAATTCTTTTGCTTCCTGTTGACGCATTGTTGTAGATTTGCATATTGTATTAAACACCTTTAGTTCGCTTGCCAGAGGAAGCAAATAATCCACAACTGATTGTAATAATTCGGGTTTCTGAGTTGTTTGAATAACGACACCGACTCTTTTATTAGTTTTTATAATGTCTTTTATTTTTTCTAATTCGGCTATATTAGGAATAACATATACTTTATCCGAATACATTTCTGCATTTGCTTTTATAGCAACAACTTCGGGATGTTCGGGCTTGCCGAGAATTAAAACAAGAAATTCTTCTTTCGCAAGTTGAATGGCTTTTTGCTGAACTTTCTTTACGTCCAGACAAGTTAAATCTACAACTTCAAAGCCTTTATCGGCAATTTCTTTTATTTTTTGAGGTGCCATTCCGTGACTTCTGACTATACAAATTCCTGTTTCATTTTCAGGTAATTCGTCAACTGTTTTAATGCCCAAGTTTTCAAGTTCTTTTATTACTTGTGCATTATGAATAAGCTCACCTAATATCCAGACATTTTTGGATGCATTTTCTAGTTTTATTTTTTTTGTTGTTTCGACTGCTCTTTTGACTCCGTAACAAAAACCTGCGCATTGAGCCAATTTTATTTGTTTTTTCAGTGTCCTAAACCACCATTCATTGAACTCGCAAGAGGTATCCTCTCGCTGTATCTTTTTTATAACATGAACATTTTTTAGTTTCAATATATCAATTATTTTTAGTATTTGGTATGATATAACCATGAGTTAGATAGGGAGACTTTTATGAGAAGTGACGAAATAAAACAAGGAATACAAAGAACGCCGCATCGTTCATTATTATACGGAACAGGTGTCAGTGAACAGCAAATAAATAAAAGATTTATCGGCATTGCAAGCAGTTTTACGGATTTAGTTCCCGGACACTGCGGAATGCGTGATTTAGAACGTCAGATTGAAAAAGGTATTCATACCGGCGGCGGTCAAGCATTTATATTCGGAGTTCCTGCTATTTGTGACGGTATTGCTATGGGACACAGCGGAATGAGTTATTCTCTTCCGTCACGTGATTTAATTGCTGATTGTGTAGAATCAGTTGCTATGGCACATAAATTAGACGGTCTGGTCTTACTTACAAATTGCGATAAGATTACTCCCGGGATGATTATGGCTGCTGCAAGACTGGATATACCTTGTATTGTTGTTACAGTCGGTCCTATGGCTGACGGTAAATGTCATAATAACACTCTAACTATGGTAAGAGGTACGTTTGAAGCCGTAGGTAAATTCACAAGCGGTGAAATAGACGAAAAAATGCTTAAAGAAATGGAAATAACATCTTGCCCCGGTGCAGGTGCTTGTCAGGGATTATATACAGCAAATACAATGGCTTGTTTGACGGAAGTTATGGGAATGAGTTTACCGGGATGTGCAACATCTTCCGCTGTTAGTGCAAAAACAAAACGTATTGCATTTGATTCAGGTGTATTGATTAATGAACTTATTGAAAAAGATATAAGACCGTCTTCCATATTAACAAGAGATGCAATTAGAAATGCTATTATTGTTGATTTGGCATTAGGCGGTTCAACAAACTCAATTCTTCATTTACTTGCAATAGCAAATGAAGCGGGAGTTGATATAACCTTAAAAGATTTTGAAGAATTAAGTTTTAAAGTTCCTCAGATTATTAAATTAGACCCGTCTGCCGCTAAAACAATGACAGATTTGGATAATGCAGGCGGAATTCCTGCCGTATTAAAAACAATCTACGGTAATGTTCCTGAAATGAAGGATACTAAAGGCATATCAGGTATGAAAATTTCGGAAATAGCTGCTGCTAATATATGGTGTGATAATGAAGTTATAAGACCAATATCTGATCCGGTAACTTCTAATCCCGGATTGGCAGTATTACATGGTAATATTGCTCCGAATGGTGCAGTTGTTAAAATTTCAGGTGTTGAGAAAGAATGCCTCGAATTTACGGGCAAGGCAAAAACATTTGACAGTGAAGAAGCTGCTATGCAGGCCATTATGGATGATAAGATTGTTGCAGGAGATGTTGTTGTTATTCGTTATGAAGGACCTAAAGGCGGCCCCGGTATGAGAGAAATGCTTTCGCCGACTTCCGCTATTGTAGGTAAAGGTTTGGGTAAGAAAGTCGCACTTATAACTGACGGAAGATTTTCCGGCGGAACAAGAGGTCTTTGCATAGGTCATATATGCCCTGAAGCTCCGGCAGGAGGAGTAATAGGTGTAATAAAAGACGGCGATGAAATATATATAAACATTCCAAAGCGTGAATTAACACTTAAAGTTGATGAAAAAGAAATTGAAGAAAGATTAAAAACATTTAAACCGCTTCCTTCTAAGGTAAAGAAAGGCTACTTAAAACGATATTCTACAGTTGTTTCTTCGGCAGAAAAAGGTGCAATTACAAGCATATAGTTGATATAAGGATACATAAAAACAGATAATATAAAACATGTTATCTGTTTTTTTTGTTTAGCTATATATAGTTTTTAAATATCATACATATGCATGAATAAACAATATAACATCATACTGTATAATATAATCGTAACTTGGGAATTATATAATTATGTTGAAAAAAAGATTTGCGTTTACTCTTGCGGAAGTATTACTTACTTTGATAATAATTGGTGTAATCGCTGCGATTACAGTACCTGTTTTGCAAACAATGGTTGGCGAACAAGAACGCACTGCGAAAGTTAGGAAAGTGTATTCGATGTTTGCTCAAGCATTTACATTCGCACGTGCAGCCGGTGCTGATATGGAATTTGAAGAAGTAGACAAAGACCAACAAAAAATGAATGCTTGGTATGATGAATTTATGCGTCCGAGAATTAATACAATGAAAGTTTGTTATGATGCTCCGGGATGCTGGAATGAAAAAGATACCTTCTATTATAACGGTCAAAAAATACCTGAAAACCGTGCGGGTATTGGTATAGGAAATCAAATCATTACTGCAGTACTTAATGACGGGACAACGGTTAATATGGATATGTGGAGTACACAGGATAAAATCAAAAATCAATTCGGTATAGATCCAAAAGGTGCTGCTGTTATGGTTGTATATTTTGATATAAACGGACCTAAAAAACCGAACATAGCAGGTAGGGATGTTTTTGTTATGGCATATTCCGCTAAAATAGGACTTGTCCCTGCTTATAAAGACAAATCTAAAACCGATGTTGACAAAGATTGTGCTAAAAATAAATCAGGTGTTTCTTGTATACAAAGATACTTGAGAGGTATCTGATAATTATTAAAATATGCTATACAAGGAAATTGAATTTATGTATGGTTTATAATCTTCTGTTCTAATTTCTTTGCATAAGTCTATTAAAGTCAGTAGGTCGGGCAATGCCTGACAAAAGTTTAAATATGGCGGGACTTTAATTTTTAAAACTTCTTCTGTGCGGGACTTTGCCTGAGTTTTTTAAATCCGCTCTTGGAATTTGCTTTCTCTCGGGCAAGTAACTCACTACGGACTATGTCCTTTTCTTCAAAATAAAAGAGGCAATGACTGATGTCATTACCTCTTTTATGGTGTCCGAGATGGGACTTGAACCCACATGGTGTGAACCATACGAACCTGAATCGTACGCGTCTACCAATTTCGCCACTCAGACGCATCCATAATTAAATTCTATCATAAATAGATTTTATGTAAAAAATTCTTATACTTGTCTAATTGTGTTATATTATATCTATGGATACAGAATTTATACCAAGATTGTCAATTATTATACCCGTATTTAATGCGGAAAAATATATAGGAAATTGTCTTGACAGTATATTAAATCAAACTGTTAAAGATATTGAAATAATATGTATTAATGATGGTTCAACAGATAATTCATTAGCTGTTTTAAATGAATATGCTCAAAAAGATAATAGGATAAAAGTATATTCCCAGAAAAACAAACATTCGGGTGTTGCGAGGAATGTAGGAATAAAACTTGCTAAAGGTAAATATATTCATTTCGTTGATGCTGATGATTTACTATATGATGATAAAGTATACGAAAATATATTAAAGATAACGGAAGAGAATAATTATCCGAATGTAATAAGATGCAAAGCCGAAGCTTTTGACTATAATACAGGAGAAAAAGTTCCTAGTAAAATATATGAACAGGAAAACATTTCTAAATCATTAATTAATAAATATATTAATGTATATGATGATATAGATGAAGCACTAAAACTATGTGTAACTCCCTGGGGTGGTATTGTTAAAAAAAAGTTTTTAGTTGAAAATAATATTTTTTTTAATAATTTAAAATGCTGTAATGATAATTCCTTTTTTATTGAAATTATTATACACGCAACAAATATTTATTTATGTGATTTGTTAATAATAAAACACACTGTGCATAATCCGACTTGTTTAATTTCTCAAAGAGATAAGTATTTTGGTTGTCAGTATAAGTCATATGATTATATAGAAAAATTTTTAAATAAAAATAATGTCAGGGAAGATATAAGAAAAAAAATATTAATCAGAGAATTATTTGTTCCGTTGCACTTCTATAATACTTTTAAAGAAAAATCAAAATATTCAAATAAAATATATCTTTCATTAGTACATTTTTATAAGAAAATAAAACAGAAAGATTATGAGCCGTATATAAGTTCAAATCCCCAATTTAAAAAGTTTTTGGAATTAAAAAATGAAAATTATCCGGTGCTTTTATTTAAATATATATTAAAAAAGAGAACTTGAATTTCAAGTTCTCTTTTTCTATATATTGGTTTATTTTTGTTGTATTAGTACATAATTCTGAGAGCAACATCTCTTGCAACTTCTTCGGCAGTACTGTCTCTAAATGTTCTGTAAGTCTTTTTGGCAATTTTTATAGCTTCTTGTTTAGTACATTGTTCTTGTTCCATTATTTCTTTTACAAGTCTGTCAAATTCTGCAAGTGAAACATATTGTCTTGGAGTATCTCCCCAGAATGCTGATGATTCGCCATCAACAGATGCATAACTGCCGCCAACAATACCCAATTGCTGTTCAAATTCACCTTGGTTCTTGAATGCTTTGGCGTAATCAATTTTGTCTTTATATTTTTCTAATTTTGCATCTTGTTCTTTTGCTAATTTTCCGTATACTCCTGAATTTCTGTCTCTCAAAAATTCGCTGTAACGTTTTCTTGCACTCATTTGTTTACCGGTAACTTTATCTGTATATGTTCCGTTGACCCAAGCACTGTTATCTTGTTTCTTAGCTTTAGACCATGTTCTTGTAGCTTTATCATAAGTTCCGAGAACTTGACCTCTTATCTTAAGTTCATCACCGCCGTTTATACCGCTTGATGTGCCAAGTTCGCTATTCTTCATGCTTGCCAGTTCTTTTACCATTTCGTATTCTTCTGCCGATAAGTCTAAAACAGACCAGCAGTCAAAACCCATAGCATCAAGAGCTGCGCCTAATTGAACTTCGTTTTGTTGTGCCTGACCATCAGGTAACAAATAGTCGTTTTTGTATACCTGAGCTAAATGTCCGTCAGCATCCTGTATAACATTTCCGTTTTCATCAACCAATGATACACAATATTGTCTGTCTGCACATTTAGTAATTTTAATACCGTATTCTTTTAATAGTCTTCCGGAATTACCGCTTGAACATAAACGTTCCCAGTTCGGGTCGGTATCACCGTTAAATATATCTGCTATTGCTGCTGATAATTTTGCATCTAATACCAAGTCTAAAACTGTGTCATAAGATTGAGCTGCTTTACACATTGCACTATATCTTGTTCCTTGGCTGCAGCTTTCACCCATTGCAACAGCTACATTCTGGAAGTGACCGTAATTATAGCCTCTTTCAAGCTGAATACCGTATTCTCTTAACATATATTCTCTGTATTCTTCATATTCGGCATCAGACATACCGTGAATTACGCTTTCGCTTTTCTCTTCTTCGTTTCTTCTTGCTAAGATATCATTCAAAGAACCGATAGTTTGACCGGTGGTGCCTTTTTCTGCTTCTGTTTTTTTCTTGTGGAAATAACTTCCGTTATCTTCAGCAAAAACACTGCCGTTTTTTGTTCCGGTAGGTTTTGAGCTACTTGAACTGCTCGAACTGCTTGAGTTACTTACACTCCCCGTATTGCTATTGCTTTGAGAACTCCCAGATGAGTATTCTTTCTTGTCATCCTTGTTAATTACTTTCATGATAATATCCTCTCTTATATATAAAAAGAATTTTGAACATGCAATTATTGCTGTATTTTACATGAAATGTTAAGAAATTTTACATGAAATAATGTATTTATTAGTTCAAATTTATAAAAATTGATTTTGCAAAAAATAAAATTTAATTTATATCATATAAATGGTTGTTTATCACTGTTTTAATTTGACTTTATTATAGCGATACTATAAAATTTAAAAAGTTAGAGAATAGATATTTGTACGAAAAATGAACATTTTATTTATATTTCCTCCGCAATGGGTTCCTTTTCAGCCTCATTTCGCTATCCCGTCACTAATGGGACAGTTTAAAGGTTTGGAATATAACACTACGGCTTTGGATTTGAATTTGGAATTTTTTCTTCGAATTTTAAATAAAGAGTATCTTAACAAATCTATTGAAGAAGCCAGAAATATAGAAAAAGAATTGTATGAATTTGCTCAAAAAACGTACAGAAAAGATTTTGATTATGATAATTGCGACATTGAAATAAAAAATAAACTTACAAAGTTTGTGATGATACATCAATTCTTTCAAAAAAATGAAAAAGAATTACCTAAATATCCTTTTTTAATTTCTGATGCTATTAATATATTGCGTTCAAAAGAATATTTTTATAATCCTAAATTGTTGGTAGATGCACTTTCTTTAATAGATAAAAGTTTGGAAATTGCTTCGTTAAAATATGCTCCGTCTAAATTATCTTTAAGTAATTTTTATAATCAGAATTTTCAATATAATTTTAAAAGTATCAAATATTTTGTGGATGATAAAACAACAAATATTTTCTATCCTTTCTTTTTGGAAAAATTGGATTTCTTAAAAAGCAAAAAGGCTGATTATATTGGTATTTCAATTAACTCTTCAAGCCAAATTATAGCAGGACTCACTCTTTCAAAATTATTAAAAGAAAATACCAATGCTCATATAAGTATAGGCGGTAATTATTTTGCCAGAATTACGGAAAATTTAAAAAAATATCCTGAATTTTTTGAAATTTTTACAGATTCATTAATGTTCGAAGAAGGTGAAAAACCGGTTTTAGAGCTTGCTGAATATATTAACAAGAAAAGAAAAATAAAAGATGTTTCTAATATAATGTATTTACAAAACGGCAAAGTTAAAATAAATAAAAAAACAGTTCCTATGCCTTTAAATGAAATGAAACCAATAAGTCTTGACGGTTTTGAACTGGACAAATATTTTACTCCTGAAATTGTAATGCCTTTTCAAACATCAAGAGGTTGCTATTGGCATAAATGCAGTTTTTGTGACCACGATTTCGGCTTGTGCTATAACATTAAATCTGTAGATAAACTTATTGATGAAATTAAATTCCTTAAATCTGAATATAACATTAATAAATTTGAATTTATTGATGAGGCAATAAGTCCTAAATATATGAAAGATATGGCACAGAAATTATTAGATGAAAAAATAGATGTTTCATATTTCTGTGATGCAAGATTAGAACCGGAATTTACTTTGCCGATATTGAAAAAAGCTCGTAAATCAGGTTTGAGAATGCTTCTCTGGGGACTTGAATCAGGCTCTAAGAAAATTATGGATTTAATTAATAAAGGTGTTCCGTTTGATAAACGCATAGATATTATGAGAAATGCAGCGAAAGCTGACATTCTGAATTTTGCATTTATCTTCTTCGGCTTCCCGGCAGAAACAAAAGAGGATGCATTTAAAACAATTAAACTTATTCAGGATAATGCCGATATTATTCATGCCTATGGCAGAAGTGTATTTACAATGGGAAAACATGCATTGATAAGAAAAGATCCCGTAAAATACGGAGTAAAAGGAAAAATTAAACAGCTTGATGAATTTAGTCCTACATATTCATTTAAAGCAAAAGGAATGACGGAAAAGGAATTATCTGAAGTTATTAATGTTTGTACAAGTATGGCAATGAATACATATGGAAATAATTTAATTTTTAAATTGGTTAGCAGAGAATTGATATTCCTTTATCTTTGCAAATTTGGGTTAAAAGAAGTTGTAAATTATAGGTTTTAAATATGGATGATTTTTTTGATCTTATTTTAGGTCCTGAGGATGACTCGGATGATGAGGATAAAAAAGAAGATATAAGTAACTTAAGTGTTGATAAAAACAGACAGCTTATGAAAGAAAGGCTTGGGCGGACACTTAAAACTCAATACTTTTTTGATGATAATGAACTAAAAGTTGTTTTTATGCTTATGGATAAGTATTTTGTTAAAATTGATGAATTAAATAATTCTGTAGATGCTTCAAATTACGGATTAATTTCTTCACAAAAAATGGAAATAGATTTATTAACTATTCAAAAAGCAATGCTGCGGGATATAAAAGAACTTATAAAAACTATAATGAGAGCCAAAGTTGAAGAAGCAAAAGAATTTTTCAAAAACAGAGAAAAGAATACAGCAAATAATCCGACTAATAATATAAAAAAATCACATAATAAAAAGAGGTCTTAAATAAGACCTCTTTTTATCTTATAATCATTACAAATTAGTATCTGTAGTGAGCAAATGCTTTGTTTGCTTCAGCCATCTTGTGAGTATCTTCACGTTTTTTGCAAGCTGCACCGATACCATTAGAAGCATCGAATAGTTCATTTGTTAATTTTTCAACCATTGATTTACCGCTGCGTTTTTTTGCTGCATCGATTAACCATGTTGAACCTAATACCATACCTCTGTCTGCTTTAACTTCAAGAGGAACTTGGTATGTTGAACCGCCGATTCTTCTTGCTTTAACTTCTAATAAAGGTGTAGCATTAGTCAATGCTTTTTTAAATATTTCTAAAGGTTCATCTTTAGATTTTGTTTTTAAATTTTCTAATGTTGAATAAAATATTTTTTCTGCAACTGATTTCTTTCCGCGTCTCATTAATCTGTTTATAAAGCTGGCAATATCTACACTGTTATATACAGCATCCGGCGCAGGTATTCTTCTTGCAGGTTTACTACGTCTTGACATTTTTTAAATCGCCTTTCTTATTTTTTCTTTTCTCTTTTTGCACCATATTTAGATCTGCTCTTTGCTCTGTTTGCAACACCTGCAGTATCTAATGTGCCTCTAACAATGTGATATCTGACACCAGGTAAATCTTTTACCCTTCCGCCTCTGATTAATACAACAGAGTGTTCTTGTAAATTGTGTCCGATACCCGGAATATATGAAGTAACTTCAAAACCGTTTGTTAATCTTACCCTTGCTACTTTTCTTAAAGCTGAGTTTGGTTTTTTAGGAGTTGTTGTATAAACTCTTGTACAAACACCTCTTCTTTGAGGGCAATTTGTTAACGCCGGCGATTTAGTCTTATCAGTTGTTCTTTGACGTTCTTTACGTACTAACTGTGCTATTGTTGGCATGTTTTCTCCTTGTTTTTTCTTTTTGTGATTTCTGTTCAGCACAAACAGAACCACTCATTTTCCTTGTATTTATATTGATACTACAAGCAAAAATCAATGTCAACACTAACAGATACAATGTATAAAAAATATTTAATTAAAACAGAGCTTTTCTATAAGCAGTAAATATAAATTAATTTTTTTGAAATGACTTTAATTGGTCTATAATTGCTCAGGTAAGATGTATCTGAGATAAGTTTTAGCATATGATTAAATAATAAAATGTAACTATTTGTAAAAGTATAATGATTTACTGAATTTACGATAGAAAAATTTTTTTAATAATAATAGGCAGCAGTTTAATGGTAAGTAAAAATTTTATGTAGGGTTGGTAGGTATGGCAGCTAAAAGTAATGTTCTTAAATCTGTGAAAAAAGAAACCGCAAAAAAATATTTAAATTGTTTTTTTATGTTTAGTGTTACAAATAAAGCCGCAAATAAAGAGAATAAGCAGCAAACATCCTCTATGACCGTACCTTTTCTTTTAAAAACTGTTGAGTGGAAAATAAGAAACGAAAAATTGCCGGAAGGTACTTTCATTTTGCAAGATGCATAACTTCCAAGTTATTTTATTGCTTATTTTTTAATGCGTTATCCAGTGCTATTTCAAGAGTTGCTATTTTGCGCTGTAATACTTCTTTGTCATCCGTGTCAATTTCATTTTGCTGTGATAATTTCTCATTTTTTCTTGCATAAAATTCAATTTGGTCTTTATATCTTCCTCCGAGAACAACCGAATACATGAAGCCTGAAAATAAACCGAACAAATATGATGCTATTATAACAAATAAAGTGCTTACTATAATATATGTTCCGTCAAAGGAAACGGATAATTGAGAGGTTGTATGTGCATTATAATTTACAAATGCAATGATAATTATTAATGCGAAAAATATTGTATCTATAATCGTTAAAAATATATTTTTTTTCATTTCTGAATACTCCTTAAAAATTTTAAGACTTTTACTATATCCCTGTCGGGTTCAATCTCAAGATTAATTATATCATCATTTAACGGTGTAGCAAATTTAAGTTTATATGCTTGAAGCACCTGCTGTGTTGTTTTAACTTTGAAGGGTGCTTTGTTGTACAGAGAGTCGTTAATAATAGGGTGTCCTATATGGCTCATATGAACTCTTATTTGGTGAGTTCTGCCTGTTTCTAATGTTAATTCAATATATGAAAATCCTTTAAAACTTTCTATAACTTTATAATGCGTAACGGATGGTTTCCCGTCAGCTACTACAGCCATTTTTTCGGGTTTGGAAGGATGTCTGCCTATAGGAAAATCTATTGTTCCCGTCTCTGTCTCAAAATTACCCGTAACAACAGCTATATATTGTCTTAATGCTGATTTCGTTTTAATTTGTTCTGTAAGATTTTCGTGTGCAATATTATTTTTTGCTATCATTAAGAGTCCTGATGTGTTTCTGTCCAGCCTGTGTACTATCCCCGGACGCATAACTCCATTTATATCGGAAAGACCGTTATAACCATATTTGTATAATAATGCGTTTACAAGAGTTCCTGTTGTCTCTTTTGTAGTAGGATGTGTAAGCATTTGCTTAGGCTTATTTACAACAAGCATGCTATCGTCTTCATATATAATATCAAGCGGAATATTTTCAGGCTCTATAATTAAAGAAAAATCTTCACTCATTATGACTTTTATTTCATCATCATTTTTTAAGAGAAAAGAACCTTTTACATTCTTTCCGTTAACAAAGACTTGCTGTTTTTTTATCAAATTTTGAACTTGTGAACGTGAAGAAAACATATCATTTGCGGCTAAAAAAGAGTCCAATCTTATGGACTTTTCAGCAGATTGGACACTAAAAATAATTTTTTTATTCATTAAAAGACCTATCTTCTTGTTATTATAGCCATTACAAGACAAATTGCACCTATAACAATCATTATATCCGGTACATTAAATATTGGGAAGTCTTTTATGAATTCGCATTTAATATAATCTATTACGTAACCGTGTTGAATACGTTCAAGCATATTAAGTGTTATACCTGTACTTAAGAATGACATAGCAGGAATTGCCGTATTTGGAATTGTTTTTGATTTTATTATCAGAACAAAGGTTATAATTGCTACAACAAAAAATGAAGCAATTATAATAGCATCGCTTTGACCTGCAAATAAATTGAATGCAGCACCTGTATTATGTACTTCATAAAGTGTTAATATTCCGTTTCCTACAGCTCTTGTAGGAGAAATTTGTATTGCGGAAAGAACTACTGCTTTTATTCCGATTGCAATTAATGAGAATAATATCCATAGTCCGAAATATTTTCCGATATTATATCCGTCAAAAAGTGAACGATCTTCTCTATGTTGTACTTTTCTTGGAACTCTTTGAGCCATTTACTTCCTCCTTTAATTTTTCTTTATTGAAAATACATTAACTCTTTTCATAGCAAAAAGCATTCCGGTCATTTTAATTGCAACACCTTCAGGTTCAACATTTACTCTTGTTATTGCCATTGAAATTGTTGCATATTCATTATTTCCGTCCGTATTTGCTTTAACCATTCTGGCTATAGATTCGCCTTTTACACCTTTATAAACATCTTTAGCTTGTTTTTGCGGGAATATAATAGGTTCATTAACAATAGAACCTACCGAGAAAACCCCGTCAGGAGTTGCGGCTTTTACAGAAACTTCATATTCTGAACCTTCAGTAACACATTCGGGTGCTTGAATTTCTATTTCTGTATTTTTTGCTTCTCCGTATTTTAGTTCTACTTCTTCACTTAAAATGTTACTGTTTGTGATTTTCCAATCAGTTCCTTCTTTTTTTAAGTAATTAATATAATATATTTCTGATTTTATAAGTCCTTTCTCTTCCTGTTTCATAAGAGATTTGACTGTTTCTCCCGTTGCGGTTTCGTGTATTTTTGCAATTGCATTATTTCCTTTAATTGAAATTGTTTCAATATCGGTTTTATATTTTACATTTGTATATGACTCATTTGCCATTTCCATCATTTTAAATACGGTAGCTTTATTAAAACCGTCGTTATTAACATAATCATCCGAATACAGTTCTTTTAGTTTTTCAATATCGTTTTTTTCGGAGTATTTTGTATATTTTTTGAAAAAATTGTTTATTTGCGTTTCCGGAGATTTTTTAAACTTATCACGGAAAGATACTCTTTTTATTCTGTCGGTTTCTTCATTATCATAATCAATATTTTCTTCTATAATATTTACATTTTCTTTTGCATTTTTAGGAACATTTGATATTGCTGCAATTGACGGATTATACAATCCTGATATCGCAATTAACATAACTAATATTAAAATATTTTTAAACATTGTTTATTTGTTCCTCTCTGTTTCTGTATATTAAACAGAACATAAAATCAGTACTTACCAATAATAAGTTTATAACATAAAGCCAAAAAACGACATCCATAGAATTCAGTATTTTATTTATCATTCCGAAAATATAACCTAATATTATAAGAGAGAGAAATAATTTACTTTTTCCTTTGACAGATTTGGTTTTATATGTTTTAAATACAGCAAAAGGCCAACTTATTCCGAAACAAATTAACATGCCTGCTTCAAAAATACTCATGGATTTTATTGCAAAACTTTGTGTTAACATCTCAAGCATAAAAGCCCTCCAAATGTGTAAAATTTAAGAACATTTTAGCATAAAACATGTTTCTGTTAGAATATAATTAGTAAAAAGGAAAAGATATGCTTTTAGCGGTAGATGTAGGTAATACAAATATAACTCTGGGTGTTTTTAACGGAGATGATATTGTTCATTCTTGGCGATTATCAACTGAAATTACAAGAACCGAAGATGAATACGGGGTATTTATAAAAAATATTCTTAAAGAATATGAGCTTGACAGTGCTGTTAAATATGCTGTTATATCAAGTGTTGTTGTTCAGCTTACGGAAAAAATACAAATAGCTGTAAAAAAATATATTGGAATTGAGTCATTAATTGTTTCACATAAGATAAAGACTAATGTGAAATTAAAAACAGATAATATTTCTCAAATAGGTGCAGACAGAATTGCAAATGCTTGTGCCGCATCGTCTTTTTATAAACTTCCGGCTATTGTAGTTGATTTTGGGACTGCAACATCTTTTGATGTGGTAAATGCAGATAATGAATTTATTGGCGGCATTATTACAGCCGGAATGAAAATTCAGTCTGAAGCATTGAGTTCTAAAACGTCAAAATTGCCTCAATTATACATAGAAACACCTAAAAAAGTAATCGGTCGTAATACTATAGATGCTATGTTGTCAGGTATAGTAATTGGACATGCTGCAATGGTGGACGGATTAATATCCGAATGTGAAAAAGAACTCGGTGAAAAGGCTACAATTATTGCAACAGGAGGGTATTCTTCCGTAATAAGTAAATATCTGAACCGAAAATTTGATTATATTAGTCCGGATTTGACTTTATTAGGGCTTAATATAATATATAAGAAGAATGTTACATAGTTGCTATATTAAAAAAGAACATATAATATACTTAAAACAGTTAATCGGGAATATATAAAATGAAATATGAAAATGTATTTACACTAATCGAAGAAATAACAATTAAAAATCAAAATAGAACGGCACTTGGGCAGGTAACAAATTTAGGTTGGAGCGAACTATCCTATAAGGGCTTAGGACTTCTCGCAAGACAGTTAGCCTGCTATTTGATTAATGATATAAAAGTGGAAAAAGGCGAAAGAGCTGCTATTTTATCGGAATCAAAGCCTGAATTCGGTGCTTGTGTTTTTGGTAACGCATTAGCAGGCATGATAAATGTTCCTTTGGATGTTAAATTGACAATATATGAAATGACTCATATATTGAATGACAGCAAGCCTGCAATTATATTAAGTTCTGCTGCTAATTTGGAAAAAGCAAAAGAACTTTTAAAAACAATTGATTCTTTAAAACAAATTATTGTAATTGACAAATGGGAAACAATAGAAGAAGAAAATATAATATCGTTGTATTCTTTACCTAAAAATTATAATGCAGTTTGGGTAAGAAGACCATTAAACAGTACGGCATTTATAATATATACTTCGGGAACAACAGGCGCTCCTAAAGGAGTTGAAATAACTTTTAAAAATATGTTAGCGCAAATGTATGATTTAAAAGAAGTATTAGACCAAATACTTCCTCAAAAAGAGAATATGAACATTTTATCAATATTGCCTATGAATCATTTATTTGAGCTAACGGTCGGATTTTTCAATTATCTGCATAGAGGCTGTTCAATATATTACCCGAAAAGTTTGAAACCTAAAGATATAGTTGATGTGATGTATGAAAAGCAGATTGACTTCTTAACAACCGTACCGGCTTTCTTAAAGCTTTTAAAATCTTATATTGAATCAGAAGTTGCGAAGCAGCCGCAATCTGTTCAGCAGCAATTTAATAACAGATATAGAATGGCAGAATTTGTTCCAATGAATGTAAGACGATATATGTTTAGGGATATTCATGCTAAATTCGGCGGTAAGTTTTATGGCTGTATTTCAGGTGGTGCACCGTTGGATGAAAGTGTCGGTCAATTCTTTAACAGAATTGGAATTGAGGTATTTCAGGGCTATGGATTATCAGAATGCAGTCCTGTCGTTTCTGTAGACAGAACACGACCTTTAGACTTAAAATCCGTCGGAGAAGCACTTGAGTCGATAGAAGCTAAAATTGATTCCGAAACAGGTGAATTATTGGTAAAAGGGCCGTCTGTTATGAAAGGATATTATAACCGACCAGATATTACTGCTGAAGTTATTGATTCTGACGGTTGGCTTCATACAGGTGATATTGCCAGAATTGATAATAAAACAAAGAAAATATATATTACCGGCAGAATTAAGAATATGATTGTTCTTTCCGGAGGGAAAAAGGTATTTCCAGAAGAAGTAGAAGCTGTTCTGGAACAAAATCCTAATTTTGCAGAAGTTTGTGTAATGGGTATGAAAAAATCCTTCGGAGAAAAAGACGGAAGTGAAGGTATCGCAGCAATTATAGTTCCTTCTGAAAGTTTTAAAAACACATATGCAGATGCAAAAGAACTGGAAAAAGCAGTAACTCGGGAAGTGAAGAAACTATCGCTTCAGCTTGCAAGTTATAAACGACCGGTCAAGATAATAGTTAAACTTGAACCGCTTCCGAGAACTTCAACAAACAAGATAAGCAGAAAAGAAATAAAAGAAATGATTAGCGTTTAAGCTAATCATTTCTTTTTATCATATATCTTTTTAATTGTTATTTTTATTTTGAGTCTTATATATTAAATCGGTTAATTCTCTGACGGCACCTCTTCCCCCTCGTTTTGCAGAAATAAAATGACAAATGTCTTTTACTTCATGTACAGCATCATTAGGACAACAAGCCAAGCCTACTTCCCTTAAAATTGCGATATCAGGTAAATCGTCACCCATATATGCGACTTCAGATGCATCAAGATTAAATTCTTCCAGCATTTCTTTTAATGCAACAAGTTTGTTTTTTTGAGCCATATAAAGTTTTGTCATACCTAAATCTTCAAATCTGTGCTGTACCGCACCTGATTCTTTAGCCGTAATTATGGCGGTTTTTATGCCTGATTTTACCAGCATTGCAATTCCTTGACCGTCTTTTGCATTGAAAGTTTTATATTGTATACCGTTATTATCATATATCATGCTGCCGTCAGTCATAACTCCGTCTACATCAAAGGCAACAAGCTTTATTTTTAATGCTCTGCTTCTTAAATCAAGATTTAGTTTTATCATTATGCAACTCCTGCTCTCAATAAGTCATGGATATGAATAATTCCTATAGGATGATTTTCTTCATCGCATACAGCTAATGAAGTTATTGAATATTTTTCCATATATGCCAATGCTTTTGTTGCCATAGCATCAGCAGGTATTGTTTTCGGATTATTAGTCATAACCATTTTGTTTCTCAATACGGAAACATCCGGATATCTTAATAAGATTCTTCTTATATCACCATCTGTTAACAGACCTGTTAATTTCTTTTCATTATTAACAATTAATGCACAACCTAATTTCTTTTTAGAAATCAAGTCAACTGTTTCAAGGAAAGTATCATCTTCATGTGCAATAGGCATAAGAGACATATCCTTGAGCATTAAATCGCCGACAACATAAAGAACACCTTTTCCTAAAGCACCTGAAGGGTGATATAGTAAAAAGTCCTCTGTAGAAAATCCTCTTTTCTTTAACAGGCACACAGCAATTGCATCACCCATTGCAAGAGTTGCTGTTGTGCTTGCCGTCGGAGCTTTACCGAGAGGACAAGCTTCTTTTTCTACTGAAATATCAAAATAAATATCTGCGCATTTCCCTAATGTTGAGTCTTTATGTCCTGCAAGTACAATCAAAGGGACTTCAAATCTTTTAATCAGAGGAAGTAAATTTAATAATTCGGTTGTCTCTCCGCTGTTTGAAATGGCTATTACAACATCTTCTCTTGTTATAATACCGGAATCTCCGTGTGTGCTTTCTGCCGGATGCAAAAAGTATGATGGAGTCCCTGTTGATGAAAGAGTTGCAGCTATTTTTCTTCCTATCAGGCCTGATTTGCCCATCCCTGTAACAATAACACGTCCTTTTGACTTCATAATTACAGATATGGCTTCTTCAATATTATCATTAATTCTTTCTTTTAATTTAAGTACAGAATCAGCTTCTATTTGAAAAACTTCTTTCGCTAATTCAATCAGAGATGAACTTTTCAACATTTCCACTTTAAACAATCCTCTTTTTATTTACTGAAATTATACAATAACAAAACTAATAAAAAAAGATGGAAATATATAAAAATGTTTAATAATATCAATAATTTAATTTATTATTAATGTGAATCCTTATATTTTATACAAATTAAAAAATTTTTAGTATAATAGTATTATTCGGAATACAGTTTGGAAGACAAATGAGTAATAAATCAGTAAATTCTTCAATAAAAACATCAAGAACTAATGAATTAACAAAATATAACTTAAAATATACATTTTTGATTTTTATTTTAAATATATTAGTTTTTGCATTTTTAGACAGGGCTAAATTTAATTATACTCTTGTCAGTGTGTATTTTAACTCATTTATACTGCTATATTATTTATATAAATTTACAAAAACATTGCCTTCCAAATTAAATACATACAAAAGAGAAATATTATATATTAACTATCCTGTCAGTATATTATGCTTTTTAACCTTTATATCATTATCATTATTGGCAAGTGTAATATGTCTTTGTGTAATAAATCCGAATGCGGCAAATCTAACATTCATCTTCACTTTCTTTATGAGTATGGTTTCAATGTTTTTGCCTGTGATTATTACACTGGTATTCATAAACTTTGTGGTTCCTGCTTTTATTATCCCCAATATTAAAGATAATAGAAAAAATGTAGGTATAAAGTCTTTAATTATTTTATTATTAATCCTTTTAGGAATTTCTTTTTTGTATAACGGGTATCAAAAATTCAGTTCTATTGCTAATTTTGATACACAAACTAAATTTAAATTATCAAGATTAACTGTAAGTTATGCTACGCATTATTTGCAGCTTAATAATGAAATAAGCAATCGTGCAAAACAATTAATGTCCAGAGATACAATTAAAGTCCCGTTTTTATATACAACGGAATCTTTCACGTATGATAACTGGGAAGATGCAGATAGATTTTGCCGTGCATTAGATGCAAAAGTTCCAAACTATTTGGAAATATACCATATTATATTTAACCGTTTCGATACCTTTGGTGATAAGTATTATTGGACAAGTGACAGAGACGGTCTTCAAAAGGAAATCCCGTTAGTATTACATTTCAAAAATATGTCTTATGAAATAGTAAGAAAACCTGCAAATATAAAACCCGAATTATTTTGCGTAGCACCGGCTGCTGAGAATTATGGATTAGGGGAAAGAAAAGAATTTACAAGAAATCTCCAAATGGAAAATAAAGAAGCCATTCAAAAAATGACAGAAAAACCATTTAATACAGACTTATTAAAAGATTTAGTAAAAATGGAAAATAAGTCAAAACAGGTTTACCCGCCACAGGATGTTGAAATTTCGGTTAATAAAGAAAAGAAACATGTAAGCTTCAGTGTAAAAGAAGTTCCGCCGGAAATATTTAACCAATTAATTGCAAAAGGATACAACTATAATCCGAATGCTGTTATAAAAAAAGATTATGAAATTAATGAATCAACACTTTCAAATATCGTCAGAAATAATACAAATCATATCAGATTGTGTTATTTCCCGTTTGAAGATTACGGAATATTAAATATGTCTGCCGAAAAAGAAATTTGGCAGCAAAACTTCTGTTCTCCTGCATTTGATTTGATAAGTATTTCACCTGTTGCCAAAACAAAAAGTGAAAAAGATTCATATTGCAGAGCAAACGGTGCAAGATTACCTAATATCCCCGAACTTGCAGGTATATTGAAAACTCTCGGAAAAACGCAGCCGAATGTTAAATATTGGACAAATATTCAAGTTCATAATAATTCGGGAAATTTATCTTCCGTATATGTATATTATAAAAATTCCAGATTCTTACAAATTGAAGCGGCACCTGATTTATTAAATGAACAAGCAAATGTATTCTGTGTAAAGAAACCAAAGGTACCTTCAATTGTAATTGCTAACTATAAATCAAGATTTCATGGAATTGAAGGCAGTAGTATTGCACGACAAAAATGTCCGTCCTGTAAATATTACGAAGTACCTGATGTAACACTGCAGCACTAGTTTAGTATATTTAGATTATTGTTATATTTACAAAAAATTGTTAGTATAATCGCAAGGAGAATTATACTATGAGTTTTGAATTAAATTTAACAACAGAAGAACTTGAAAAAAGAACAAACAAGGATTTTCTTATAAGAAAACCAATGTTAGAAAAAGATGCTGAAGAATACAATAATTTAGCCGATGGGGATAAAGAAGCATTAAAACATCTTGTAAAAGCTGCAAACTATGCAAATTTGGTTTATATGAAACAAGATAATGTTTTAAATATTCCTTTTAAAAATTATTTAGAAGAAGAAATAAAAAAGGGTAATAAAGCTGCTGAACTTACAAAAATATTATTTGATGCACAACTTGGTATAATAGGTATAGATTCGGAATCAAAACCCGTAATTTTGCTAAAAGGTGCAAAGGTACTTGACGGAAAAGCTTTTTATCCTAATGATTTATCAAAAGAAGAATTTCATACAATACTCAAAAACATGTTAAAAGATGGGAAAAAAGAAGAAGTTCAAGCTATCTTAAATCAGCGTTCAATAGTGAAAAGAGAAGGGAATGGGCTTAAAGCTTTTGACTATACTGTTGAATTTAAAGAAGAATTTGAATGTATTGCAAAAGAACTTGAAATGGCAGCAAAAACATCAACAAATAAAGATTTTAATGAATATCTGCTTCTTCAGGCAAAAGCTTTAAGAGAAAATAATCCGATGTCAGATGCCCAAGCGGATAAGAAATGGGCAACTCTGCAAGATACCCCTTTAGAATTTACAATCTCAAGAGAACAATATGCGGATTTATTAACGGGAACCGTTATAGAAGATGAAGAATTAAAATTATTATTAGAACAAAATGATATTACGGCAATATCAAAAGATTCAATCGGAATAAGAGTCGGCATAGTCAATAAAAAAGGAACGGAAGATTTATTAAAAGTTAAAGCATATTTGCCTTTAATGGCAGAAAATATGCCTTTAAAAGAAAAATATGAACAAAATATTTCATCAGAAGAAGATAATCTTCAAACAATGGTTGATGTTGATATTGTTTCATTAAGAGGTGATGAAGGGTCTTATAGAGGCGGTATTACAATTGCTCAAAATTTACCTAACAATGATAAATTATCTCTGACAATTGGCGGAGGTAGACGTAATGTATATCACAGACAGGTAAGAACAAGTAATTCTCCTGAAGCACTTGAAAGAAGAAAAAAACGTCTTGATGCAACATTAGATAAGGAACTTCATAAATTTTATAATCCTGAAGCCGACCATTGGTTTACAATTGGGCATGAAAATGTGCATTCATTAGGGCCTAAATCCGGAACAGAGGCACTTGGCAAATATAAAAACATAATAGAAGAAAACAAAGCAGACATGGGTTCATTAGCATTATTGGATTGTTTAACTAATGCCGGCGTATATACGCAGGAAGAAAAAAATCAGATACTTGTAACCTTTGGTGCAAATTGTTTTTTAAAAGCAAAACCTGAAATGTCTCAGGCTCACAGAGTAAGAACCGTTATGCAGGCTTATTTCTTTATAAAAGAAGGTGCTATTTCCGTCAATAATGAAGGAGTTATTAATATTAATATAGAAAAAATGATTCCTGCTGCAAGAAAAATGCTAACGGAAATTATAGAAGTTCAACTGTCTCAAAATTTTAACAGGGGTGAAAAATACATTAATGATTACTTTAAATGGACGGATGATATAGAAAAAGTATCGGCAAAACTAAAAGAAATTGATAAGTCATTAAATGGAATGCTGGTAACTCCTTTAGCAGATTTGCTTTCAGAAGGATAATAAAAAAGACCGAAATTTTCGGTCTTTTTTTGTCAACTTATCTTAACAAATAACACACTGTAGAGTTGCAAATATTAAAAGTCTGTGGTAACATTTTCAAGTACAAGTGTATTTAATACAATAAGGGGTTTTTAATGAAGATACAAGCTATTAGTCCAATGATGTCGGCTATTAATTGTCAACCGATTAGACCTGTAAAATTCGGAAGAAAATCTGTACCTCAAGAATTTTTGATAAATCAGACCCTTAGTGAAGATGAGGATTCTTTATTAACTCAGGAAATATTAAAGCGAAAATATTATACAGCATGCGATATTGCCGCATTCTACAAAACGGAATATGAAAAACTTCTTCGTGAAGGAAATTGTTTAGCTTAATTTTTATTTCAAACTGGACTATGAGCTTTTTATATGTTATCAATTGTTTATGAGCAACATTGATAAATATTGGTATGCTTTTGCAAAATTAACAAAGGTTTCTTCAGCTTTTGTTAATGTTGTTTATCGCCATTTTGAATCTATAGATTTAGCATGGCATGCACAATCGTATGATTTATGGAAAATTGAAGGTATAAACAAAAGACAAATTGATGATTTTATTGAAGAAAGAAAAACAATAAATCCTGATGAGTGTGAAGAATACATTAAAAGCAGAAATATTGATTTTATTCATCCTGAGGATAAAAGATATCCTTATTTGCTAAGATATATTGATAATCCGCCTACAGGACTTTTTATGCTCGGTAATATTGAAGAATGTAATTTAGAAAGAACAATAGCTGTTGTAGGCTCACGTAAAGCAAGTGATAATGCAAAATCAAACTTAAAACACATTTTAGAAGGCTTAGCAGATACTGATATATGTATAGTCTCAGGTCTGGCTGAAGGCATAGATACAATTGCTCACAAAACAGCCGTTGAAAATAATATAAAGACAATTGCTGTAATCGGCGGAGGGTTTGATAAATTATATCCAAAGTCCAATGTAAAACTATTTAATGAAATTATAAACGGAAATGGTGCTGTATTAACCGAATACTGGCCGGATGTTGATGCTATAAGCTGGCATTTCCCTGTCAGAAACAGACTGGTATCAGGACTTTCAAAAGGTGTTTTAGTTGCGGAAGCTGCCAAAAAATCAGGTGCTATGATAACAGCAAAACTCGCTCTTGAACAAGGCAGAGAACTAATGTGTATGCCGGGGTTGATATCTAATCCTAATACAGAAGGAATATATTCTTTATTAAAAACAGGTGCGGCAATCGTAACAAACACACAAGATATTTTAGATGCACTTAATTGGAAAGTTCTTAACAGAAAAGATAAACTTGAAAGTAAAAACTATGGTGAACTTTCAGAACAAGAACAGCTTGTTGTTGAATATTTACAAAAAGATGCACTCACAATGGATGAATTAATTATAAAAACAAACTTGAATATTAATGATTTAATGGTAATATTAACAAAGTTAGAATTAGACGGAATAATTTCTCAAATATCGGGAGAAAAATATACGGTAAAAGTGTAAACCAATGGCAAAAAAGAAAGAACAAATATTAGTTATAGTTGAGTCACCGGCAAAATCTAAAACAATAAAAAAGATTTTGGGTAATTCGTATGATATAGAAGCAAGTTACGGTCATATAAGAGATTTTCCGCCGAAAGTTTTGGGTTTTGATGTACAGCATGATTTTGCTCCGTCATTTGAAGTTATACCCGAGAAAAAAGCAGTAGTGAAGAAATTAAGCGATTTGGCAAAAAAAGCGGATAAAGTATATCTCGCATCCGACCCTGACCGTGAAGGAGAAGCTATCGCTTGGCACGTTAATGAAGTAATTAATGTACCTTCTGATAAAGTATACAGAATTGAATTTAACGAGATTACTCCAAAAGCAGTAACTTATGCTGTTGAGCATCCAAGACAAATAGATATGAGCAGGGTTAAAGCGCAACAAACAAGGCAGATTTTAGACAGACTTGTAGGTTATAAAATAAGTCCTGTTTTATGGGAAAAAATGCGTAACTATCACCTTTCTGCCGGCAGAGTTCAAAGTGTTGCATTAAAAATGATATGTGAACGTGAAGATGAAATAAATGCTTTTACACCTGTTGAATACTGGACAGTTTCTGCCGATTTATTAAAGGACAAATCTAAATTTACCGCAGAATTGGCAAAATATAAAAACGCAAAAGTTGATATTAAAAATGAAGCTGAAGCAAATAAAATTGTTGATTATCTGAAAGATAAAAAAGAGAATATACTGTTTCAAAAATAACAACAAGAAATACTCAAAGAAAACCGTCTGCACCTTTTATTACGTCTACTTTGCAAAGAGAAGCCAGCAATAAATTGGGATATGGTGTTTCTAAAACTATGCAGATTGCACAAAAACTTTATGAAGGAATTGAAATAGGAACAGACGGGCATGTGGGTTTAATTACATATATGAGAACTGATTCTGTTCGTGTTTCTGATGATGCACAAGCAGCTGCAAAAGATTTTATAGTTGAAAATTACGGTGATAAATATTATCCTAAAACACCTAATAATTATGTAAAAAAATCTAAAAATGTACAAGATGCCCACGAAGCTATAAGACCTTCATATATTGACAGAACACCGGATAGTATTAAACAGTATTTAACACACGAACAATATCAGTTATATAAATTGATATGGAGTAAATTTATAGCATCACAAATGGAAACGGCAACCGTTAAAAATACTACGGTAGACATAGATGCCGGTGATTGTTTATTTAAAGCCGGTGTAAGCAAAATTACTTTTGACGGTTATTTAAAAGTATATAATGAAGATGAGGAACAGGAAGTTTCTTCTAAAATTCCTGATTTAAAAGAGGGAGATACTTTAAAATTAAAAGAAATAATGCCCAAACAGCATTTTACAAGTCCTCCTCCAAGATATACGGAAGCTTCTTTGGTTAAAGCACTTGAAGAACACGGAATAGGCAGACCAAGTACTTATGCGCCAATTATATCCAAAATTCAACAAAAAAATTATGTCGAAAAAATAGAAAAAGCTCTTGCTCCTACTACATTAGGTATGACTTTATGTAAACAGCTTGTTGAACATTTTAAAGACATTATGAACTATGAGTTTACTGCTAAAATGGAAAATAAACTGGATGAAATAGCAGAAAATAAACTTAAGTGGAATGAAGTAATTAAAGATTTTTATACTCCGTTTATAGATACCGTTTCCAATGCTAAACAAAATATGCAAAAGGTTACGATTGAATCGGATACGTTATGTCCAAATTGCGGAAGTAAAATGGTTGTGAGAACAAGCAGATTTGGTTCTCAATTCTTGGGCTGTTCAAAATATCCCGAATGTAAAACAATGCTGCCATTGAATAAAGATGGTACAGTTGCGGAGCCTCCCAAAGAAACAGATGAAAAGTGTGAAAAATGCGGTTCTTCTATGGTTCAAAAAACAGGACCATACGGACAGTATCTTGAATGTACAAATGAAAGCTGTAAAAACAGAAAACGCATTATTAAATCTACAGGCGTGAAATGTCCGAAATGCGGTAAGGGTGAAGTTGTATTTAAAAAATCAAAATACGGAAGAATATTCTTTGGCTGCAGTAAATATCCTGATTGTGATTTTGTTTCATGGAATGAACCAGTAAATGAAAAATGTCCTGAATGCGGTAATATTCTTGTTAAGAAGATAACGAAAAAAGAAAAGAAACTTGTTTGCAGTAACAAGACGTGTACTTATACTAAAGAAATGGAAGAGTAGTTTATGTATAAATTCGGGTTAATCGGATATCCTTTGTCACATTCAATGTCAAAAGTGATACAGGAAGCTGCATTAAAATCTGTAGGACTTGAAGGCTCTTATGAAATACTTGAGACAGAGCAGGAAGATTTAGTAACAAGATTGAAATTTTTAAGAGCAAATGGTTTTCAAGGGTTTAATGTTACTATTCCTTTAAAAGTACCGGTAATACTATTTCTGTCAGGTGTAGATAATGTTGCAAATGTAACAGGCAGCGCAAATACGATAAAAATACAACCGGATATGTCTTTAATGGGATATAATACAGACGTATACGGATTTGTTGAAGCGATACCGGAAAATTTCAGAAAAGAAATTGATGGCGAAAAAGTTGCGGTACTTGGTAATGGCGGTGCTGCAAGAGCAATTGGTGTGGGGTTGTCATTATTAAAAGCTTCGAAAATTGATTTTTATGTAAGAAATATTGTAAATGCCTCTGAGATGGCTGATGCATTAAGACAGAATTTCCCGAATGTGCAAATGGAATGCAAGCAGCTTGAAAACTTATATAATCTATCAGAATATAAAATGCTTGTAAATACCACGCCAATAGGTATGAGAAGTAAATCAATGGGTGTATCTCCAATTGATGAAGATGTTATAAAAACAATGAAAAAAGATTCGGTTATATATGATATTGTTTATAACCCGTTAAAAACGGAACTTATCAAACTCGCAACAAAACATGGAATACAGACGATTAAAGGTTTGGATATGTTGATATATCAAGGGGCAAAAGCATTTGAAATATGGACGGGAAAAAAACCTGATGTATTAAAAATGAAAATCGCCGCACTTGAAGAAATGGCTGATTAATATTAAAAATAAATAATATTATTTATGTATTTTAGATATCAACATCTTTCATCATTGAAATAAGAGTTGAAATAGTAGAATCCATTGTTACACTGTCTGTTATTCTTTGCTGTAAAAATGCATTTATTTGTGGCATTAATTCAATTGCTATATCAAGCTTTGGATTTGTACCCGCATTATACATACCGACATCTATTAAGTCTTTGTTTTCTCTATATAGCGCCATTAATTTACGCATTTTAAAAGCTGCCTGCTTATGTTCTTCCGTTGTAATTTCCGGAAATAAACGGCTAATACTCCCCAGTATATCAATAGCGGGATAATGGTTCATCTCTGCTATTTTTCTGGATAGGAATATGTGTCCGTCAACAATACCTCTTACTGTATCTACAACAGGGTCATTAATATCATCACCTTCCATAAGTACGGTGTATAATGCTGTAATTGAGCCTCTTGGACTATTTCCGCTTCTCTCCAGTACCCTTTGAAGCCACGAAAAGATTGATGGCGGGTATCCTTTAATTGTAGGCGGTTCGCCAATAGACAATCCTACTTCTCTTCCTGCCATTGCACAACGAGTTACCGTATCTGTCATCAAGAAAACTTTTTTCCCTAAATCTCTGAAATATTCACATACTGCCGTAGCCGAATGCAAGCATTTTTGTCTGATTAGAGGCGGTTGGTCACCTGTAGAACAAACAATGACCGATTTTCTCATACCTTCTTCGCCAAGAGAATTTTCAATAAACTCTTTAACTTCTCTTCCACGTTCTCCAATTAAAGCTACAACGTTTACATCCGCATCAGAATTTCGTGCAATCATACCAAGCATAGTACTTTTACCGACACCTGAACCGGCAAATAATCCCATACGCTGACCTGCTCCAAGCGTCAACATTGAGTCGATTGCTCTTACACCTGTAGAAAATATGGTTTTAATAATTGGTCTGTCAATTGCATCAGGTGGCGGATTATCAATATTAACCCATTGTGCGCCTCTTGTATCCATTGGTTTACCATCTATAGGTTCACCTAACGGACTTATTAGTCTGCCTAAAAGAAAATCTCCAACGGGAATACTTATTGATTTCCCTGTTGTTGTAACTAAACTGCCTTGTCCTATTCCGGCACCATCATATAATAAGAGTAATTGAGCATTTTCGCCTTTAAATGCAACTACTTCTGCAGGTTTTCTTTCTCCTTCATATGTTTCTATGTAGCATAAATCACCGATTTTTAATCCCGGAAGTTTTACTTCAACGGTTAATCCCAGCAATTTTGAAACAGTACCTTTGTATGAATATAATTTTGTATTGTTCAAAATTTCTATTGCTTGTGATTTTACATATTGTATAGATTTTTCAGTACTTTGATTTAACATTTTCTATTACTCAAAATTATAGTTTACGGATTCACCAATAGTATCAACTGCTTCTACTCTTATATCAGTTATAAGTTCTGAATATGAAATTACAACGATTGTCGGAATGTGTCTTTCCAATAATTGATATAACGGAAGTCTTATTCTCGGTGAACATAATATGACAGGCTGTACATTAATGCTCTGATGAGCTCTTATTAATGTTGAAGCCGCAGACTCAATAAGCTCCTGAACTTGCATAGGATTTAACAGGAACATGGTCCCAAGTTCGGTTCTTTGACAACTGTCATCCAATGTCTTTTCCCATTCGGGAGATAACGTAAGAGCATATAATATTTTATCAGGTGTACAATTTGCAAGGCATATTTGTCTGCCAAGAGCTGCTCTTAAACGTTCTGATAATATATCAGGCTCTTTTGAAAATCTTGCATAGTCGCATAATCTTTCAAAGATAAACATAATATCTTTAATTGAAACTTTTTCTCTGATAAGGTTAACAAATATTTTTCTTAAGTCACTGGTTGAAATAATTGCAGGAACAAGGTCATTAACAAGTGTCGGGTCTTGGCTCTTAACAAGTTCCATAAGTTTAAGAACATCTGTTTTTGTCATTACCTCATCTACGTATTTTCTTACGCAGTCTTGTAAGTGAGTAATAATAACGTCAACTGAATCAACGGCAGTAACATCCTTGTAATTTTTCAAAAATTCAGCATCCATCCAATATGCCTGTGTTTGATATGTCGGGTCAATACCTATGATAGCATCCTTCGGAACTTCCCTGCCCGTAGCATCCCATTGGTCTGCAATGACCATACTTTTCTTAGGATATACAGTACCCATTGCAACGGTATTCCCACGAACAGAAATCATATATTCGTTTACACCGATTGCAGAAGAGTCCATAATCCTTATATTTGGTATAATATAACCGAGTTCATCGGTAACACGTTGTCTTAATGCTGCAATTTTAGGTAAAAGCATACCGTCTTGTTCAGGGTCTGCAATAACCAGTAATCCTGTACCAACTTGTAATTGAAGTACATCTACACCTAAACGTTCGTACATTCTGTTCGGGTTAGTTAAATCACTCATACTCTTTTTAACATTTTCTAATTGCCCTAATTGGGACTGTACATCTTTATTTACGGAAACAATTAAATATGCACACATAATAATCAATGCATATATCGTAAATGTATACCATGGTAAACCTGTGTAAAAACTGGATAATGCTATTAATATAAGGAATACGGCAGTGAAAACCAAACTTGCAGGCTTACTCAAAATCTGTCCTGCTAAATCACCTGCTAATGAATTACCTGCTGCTGTTGAACGGGTCATTACGATACCGGCTGAAATAGCCATTAACAAAGAAGGTAATTGAGCTGCAAGACCGTCACCAACCGTTAATACCGTATATTTGTGAACAGCTTCACCCGGTTGCAAACCGTTCATCAAAATACCGATACATAAACCTCCGATAATGTTTATTATAACAATGATGATACCTGCCATAGTATCACCTTTTACGAACTTCATAGCACCATCCATAGAACCGTATAAGTTAGATTCTCTTTGGAGGTCTTCTCTTCGTTTTACAGCTTCATCGGGAGATATTAAACCTGCATTAAAATCGGCATCAATAACCATCTGTTTACCGGGCATAGCATCTAATGCAAATCTTGCGGCAACTTCGGCAATACGTTCAGAACCTTTGGTGATTACCATAAACTGAACGATGGTTATAATTAAAAATATTACAAAACCAACAACCAGATTACCGCCGGTTACGAAATTACCGAATGCATCAATAACTTCACCTGCTTCACCTTTTGCAAGAATAAGTCTTGTTGATGCAATTGACAATACCAATCTGAACATTGTACCGATTAATATAATTGATGGAAATGCAGCCAATTCTAACGGTTTTTGAATATATATTGCAATCATCAAAAGCATAATACCAAGAGTAATATTAAAACTTATAGCAAAATTAACTACCCAAGTCGGAAGTTCGCAAATTAACAGCACTATTAACAATATTACAAATATTGCTAATCCAATTTCACTTGCTATTGATGATTTCGCACCTTGTGGTTGTGCCATTTATCCCTAACTTTCGTCTTGTTTCTTAAAGGCTTTTTCTATAATCGCCAGCTGGGTTTCTATTGAAGCATCAACAAGACCGTTAGAAGTTTCTACAATAACTCCTCCGTCTTTTATTTCATTATCAGGTATTACTGTTATTGTTGCCTCAACAAAATTGTCCGAGAATATACTTGAAATATTATCCTTTACTATTTCTACATCTTTGGGCATTACTTTTAATATTATTTTATTTTCTGTTCTATTTACTTCTTCTACAACTCCTTTTATCATAGGAATTATATACTCTCTATCTGTTTCTATAGATTTATTAATGATTTTCTTTGCTATTTCAACGGAAATATCAAATATACAGTCAGAAACTT
>JAEEGL015895936.1_pt1 | contig 48496 bp, 41 predicted proteins | sample 9134231 | NCBI WGS metagenome assembly JAEEGL01 (sample SAMN16246548, study PRJNA631951) | gut metagenome | biome: gut microbiome; feature: rumen; material: fiber-attached | host: Bos | place: Iran: Karaj | collected 2018-10 | reverse complement strand
GCGGAACCCGCCGTCCACGGGCAGCACCACCCCGGTGATGAAGCCGGAGCAGCCCTCGTCGCATAGGAAGAGCAGGGCTCCAACCAGTTCCTCCGGCTTTCCGAAGCGGCCCATGGGGGTGGCGGCCAGGATCTTCCCCGTTCGGGCTGTGGGGGTGCCGTCCTCGTTCCACAGTAGCTTCGCATTCTGCGCCGTGGAGAAGAAGCCGGGAGCGATGGCGTTGACCCGAATGCCGTTTCCGGCGAAATGCACAGCCAGCCATTCCGTGAAATTGGATACGCCGGCTTTGGCCGCACTGTAAGCGGGGATCTTCGTCAGGGGAGTAAAGGCGTTCATGGAGCTGATGTTGACGATGCAGCCGTGATCGGAGCGGGCCATATCCGCGGCAAAGACCTGGGTGGGGAGGACCGTCCCCAGCAGATTCAGGGAGAACACCTTCCCAAAGGCGGCCTCCGTCAGATCGAAAAAGCTCTTTTTCGCGGGGTCGTCCATGGTCTCCACCGAGAAAAATTCATCGTCAGCAGTGGCGTCGGGCCGGTTGCCCCCGCTCCGTTCACCAGGATCTCACAAGGCCCCCATACGCTTTTCAGCTTCGCGCAGGCAGCCTTCAGCCCTTCCCGGTCGGTCACATCGGCGCAGAGGCCCATCGCTTCGCCTCCCTCGGCGCGGATCTCCGCCGCCAAGGCTTCCACCTTATCCGCCGTGCGGCCCAGGACCGCCACCTTCGCGCCGCAGGCCGCCAGGGCGCGGCAGAATTGGGAGCAGAGGACCCCGGCGCCGCCGGTCACTACTGCGACCCGGTTTGTCAGGTCAGGCTTCATCGGAAGCTTCATAGTTTTCCTCCTCGCCGCGAGAACGCGGCAGATCATCGTCAGGCGTTGTAGGTCCCGGCGGCGGTGCCGCCGCCGTGCCCCGTCCAATCCGTGTGGAAAAACGTTCCCCGGGGGGCGTCGGTGCGCTCATACGTGTGGGCCCCGAAGTAGTCCCGCTGTGCCTGGAGCAGATTTGCCGGGAGCCGGGCGGTGGTGTATCCGTCGAACCAGCTGAGAGCGGAGGTAAAGGCAGGCGCGGGGATGCCCGCTGTCAGCGCCCATGCTGCCACCTCCCGCCAGGCGGGCAGCAGCTCCCGAATGACGCTGCGGAAATACTCGTCCATCAGCAGATTGTCCAAAGCCGGGTCCTTGTCAAAGGCCTCCCGGATCTTGCCCAGAAAAGCACTGCGGATGATGCAGCCTCCCCGCCACATCAGGGCGATGCCGCCGTAATTGAGGTTCCATCCGTAGGTCTCAGCGGCGCTGCGCATGAGCTGGAAGCCCTGTGTATAGGAGATGATCTTGCTGGCAAAGAGCGCTTGGCGGATCTTCTCTACAAATGCGGTCTTGTCTCCCGTGAAGCAGGGGAACTGTCGGGGATAGAGAGCGGACGCCTGCATACGATCCTCCTTTTGAGCGGAGAGACAGCGGGCAAACACAGCCTCGGCGATCAGAGTGAGGGGTACGCCCTCCTCCAAAGCGGCGATGGCCGTCCATTTGCCGGTGCCCTTCTGGCCCGCCCGGTCCAGGATATACTCCACCGTTGTTTCGCCCTTTTCGTCCTTGTGGCCCAGGATATCGGCGGTGATGCCGATGAGATAGCTGTTCAGCTCGGTCTCATTCCACCGGGCGAAAACGTCCCGCATCTCCTCGCAGTTCATGCCCAGGCCGTCCCGCATGAGCTGATAGGCTTCGCAAATCAGCTGCATGTCCCCGTATTCGATGCCGTTGTGCACCATCTTGACGAAGTGGCCCGCGCCGTTTTCCCCCACCCACTCACAGCAGGGGGAGCCGTCCTCGGCTTTGGCGCAGATGCTCTGAAGGATGGGCTTTACCAGCTTCCAGGCGGCGGGCGAACCTCCGGGCATCATGGAAGGACCGTTCAGCGCGCCCTCCTCGCCGCCGCTGACGCCGCAGCCCACATACAGGAGGCCCCGGCCTTCCGCCAGGGCGGTGCGGCGCATGGTGTCGGGAAAGTGGCTGTTGCCCCCGTCGATGATCACGTCGCCGGGCTCCAGCAGCTCCAGCAGCTGCCCGATGAGCTCGTCCACCGGCTGCCCGGCCTTCACCATCAGGAAGACCTTCCGGGGTGTCTTCAGGGAAGCGCACAGCTCCTTCAAGCTGCGGCAGCCAAGGATGCCCGCGTCCTTACCCCGTCCGGAGATGAAGCGGTCCACTTTTTCCAACGTGCGGTTGTAAACGGCCACGGTAAAGCCGCGGGAGACCATGTTCAGCGCCAGGTTTTCCCCCATGACCGCAAGGCCGATCAGACCGATATCTGCCATTGCCATACCGATGCCCCCTTACCTCTGTACCCGGGCGTTCCCGGCGTATACGTCCCAAACCTGCTTCTCATCTGCGGGCTCTGCGTAGTCGTTGAGGCTGGAAGCGGCCAGCACGCCGCAGGCCCAGCCGAAACCGAGACATTTTTCCGCTTCCCAGTCCATGAGAACGCCATAGAGCAAGCCGCCGCTGAAGCCGTCCCCGCCGCCGATGCGGTCCAGCACGGGGATAGGACGGGGTTCTTCGATGTGCCACCTGCCGTCTTGCCACAGGATTGCGCCCCACAGGTGTTCATTGGCGGAGACTGCTTGCCGAAGGGTGGTGGCACAGATCTGCACGTTAGGGTATGCTTTGAGCACCAGCCCGATCATGGCTTGAAAGCTGCCGATCTTGCTTTGAAGATCCCTGCCGCCGGCCTCGGGGCCGGTGAAGCCCAGACAGAGCTGGAAATCCTCCTCATTGCCGATGAGGATATCCGCAATGGAGGCAAACTCAAGAAAAGCGGCGCGGAGCTCGTCCTCGCGGCCCGTCCAAAAGCTGGCTCGGTAATTGAGGTCAAAGCTCACCAGCGTACCATGCGCCTTGGCAGCGCGGGCGACTTCCAGGCAGCAGGCGGTGGTATCCGAGCTCATGGCGGCGATGAGGCCGCTCAGATGCAGAATCGCAACGCCTTCCTGCCCGAAGATGCGCTCCAGATCGAAGTCGGAAGCGGACAGAGTACGGCCAACTTCTCCCGCCCGGTCGTTCCACACCCGCGGTGCCCGCAGGCCGAAGCCGGAATCCGCGATGTTGAATTGATGCCGGTAGCCCCAGGGCCCGCCTTGGGGGATCTCCGGGCCTTCGTAGGAGATGCCGCGTGCTCGCAGCTGAGAACGGATGAAGGCGGCGATGGGGCTGCCCTCCACAAAGCGGGTCATCGCCAGACAGGGCTTTCCCAGGCTGGAAGACACGTTCAGTACATTGGTTTCCGCGCTGGTGGCCTGGAGATAGAATCGGCTGCTGTTGTGGACCGCCATCCGGTCCTCCGGCGTAATCCGCACACCCATGCTGGTCACGAAAGCCAGAGCATAGTGATAGTTTTTTCTGAGTTTCATACCCATGACGATGCTCCTTCTCTATTTGTGAAAAATCTACCATGTCTCTGTGGTTCCATCAAGATAAACCGTGCGCCATTTTGCCCAAGAATGAGATGCCGCATGAGGCTTTTGAACGTGTGAACAGCACCCCGCTTATTATGCAGTATACCATACTGTCTAACAAATGGGGTGCCGTTCAGATTAACGGGGGTTGGTCAGTACAGTCTTGGCCGTTTTACTGCAGGACGCAAGCCCGCCAGCTGGGCAGGCAGATCAGCCGGTACAGGTCTGCATGGGAACGAAACAAGGTGTAAGAATCTTGAACCAAAGCGCTAAAGTGACCAGGATCGTTTTTCCATTGAGTGTTACGCTCTGTTTTGCCATAATGATTCTCCCCGCAGCGAGTGCGCTCCCGCAGGATCACAAGAAATTGTGGCCAAGGGGCCGCTTTTCACGCCAACGCCACATATTATAGCATATTCTCCACCTTTTACAATCACTTTTGCTATTGATATATGAACCGGAATCTGCTACAATTATTAAATAGGTAGGTGTACCCTCACACAGAAAACCACTTTATAGGATAGTTCTCATTTAGAATGGCTTTCCCGTTCGAGGAGGATATAGAATCGTGGCATCCAAGCTCTCCTCCGCAGCGAAAGCGCTGCTGATCATGTTTTATGACGCGCTGTGCGTCACCCTGTCCGGCGGCCTCGCGCTGCTGGTTCGTTTTGACTTTTCTTTCAACTCGATCCCAAAACTGTATTTTACGCCCTGGGCTCGTTTCCTTCCTCTTTGCATCGCCATTACCATCGTTTGCTTCCTTCTGCTTCGCATGTACCGCTATGTCTGGCACAACATCAGCGTGAACGACGTTACGCGCATGGCGGTCAGCGTGATCTTGGCCTTTGCGGTCTGCACGGTCGTTTCCTCCCAACTGGGCAATCGCCAGCCCCGCAGCGTCATCTTCATGCAGTTTGTGTTTCAGCTTGTGCTTTTGGTGGGCGGCCGTTGCTTCTTCCGCTTCTGGGATGCGCTCCACTGGGCACTGAAACAGACCCGCAGCAGTACCAGCCAGCGCGTCATGCTGGTAGGTGCGGGAGAAGCGGGACATATCCTTGCCAGGGAACTGCTGACCAGCCGTAAGATCGACGCCAAGCTCTGCTGCGTCATCGACGATGACGAGAACAAATGGGGCAAGTATTTTGAAGGTGCGCCGATCGTGGGCGGACGGGCGGAGATCCCTTCCGCCGTCCGCAACGAAGGAATCACACAGATCCTGGTCGCCATGCCCTCGGTTTCACCGGAGGATCTCAGTACGATCCTGAACATCTGCAACTCCACCGGCGTACATACAAGAACGCTGCCGGGGGTGTACCAGTTCGTCACAGGTGAAGTGTCCCTTTCCAACGTGCGGGATGTGCAGGTGGAGGACCTGCTGGGCCGGGCACCGGTCCAGCTCAATACGCAGGTCGTGGATGGTTTTATTTCCGGAAAGACCATTCTGGTGACCGGGGGCGGCGGTTCCATCGGCAGCGAGCTCTGCCGCCAGATCGCGAAGCGAGACCCAAAAAGGCTCATTATCCTGGATATTTATGAGAATAATGCCTATGACATCCAGCAGGAGCTTCGGCGTACCTATGGCAGCAAGCTGGATCTCTGCGTGGTGATCGCCAGCGTGCGGGATAAGGAACGCATCTATGAGCTCTTCGACGAGCTGCGGCCGGATATCGTGTTCCATGCGGCAGCCCATAAGCATGTGCCGCTGATGGAGTCCTGCCCTGCCGAGGCGATCAAAAACAACATCTTCGGGACCTACCACGTTGTGCGGGCCGCAGAGAAGTTCGGGGTCAAGAAGTTTGTCATGATCTCCACGGACAAGGCGGTGAACCCCACCAACGTGATGGGGGCCACCAAGCGCTTCTGCGAGATGATCCTTCAAAGCCGCGTAGACAGCCCCACGGAATACTGCGCCGTGCGCTTTGGGAATGTGCTGGGTTCCAACGGTTCTGTGGTGCCGCTGTTCAAGCGGCAGATCGAGGAGGGCGGCCCGGTCACCATCACGGATAAGCGGATCATCCGATACTTCATGACGATCCCCGAAGCGGCCCAGCTGGTCATGGAGGCCGGAGCCATCGCGAAGCAGAGCCAGATCTTCGTCCTGGACATGGGTGAACCGGTGAAGATCCTGGATCTGGCGGAGAAGCTGATCCGTCTGTCGGGGTACGAGCCCTATCGGGATATTGAGATCAAAGAGATCGGCTTGCGTCCCGGGGAGAAGCTCTATGAGGAACTCCTGATGAACAGTGAGACCCTCAGCAAGACCGAGAACAAAAAGATTTTTGTTGAGCAGCAGCAGGAGATCGACCCCGGACAGATCATGGAAGACTTGGAGACGCTGGACAGGGCTGTAACGGAGGATTGCCTGCCGGATCAGGAGCTTATCTCCATGCTCCGGAGCATGATACCGACATATCACGCACCGGAGGAAGTCAACCGGAAGGCCGTTGCCGCAATGCGGGCTTGATGCTGACGGCATTGGGTGAATGAAAGCGCTTTTTACATGAACAGAGGCAGAAAAAAATAAACTGCCGGAAGCTATAGGAAGGGCTAATAAACGCTAAAAATACACTGTCCGCCAATACCCTCTTAACGGCCATTTTTCCTCATCTATTCCTTATATGACCACCTTTGCAATCCGCTCAGGACGTGCTCCCGTGTATCCGAGATACACGGGAGAGACCATAGACCGCAAGGAAGTGGCTCTTTAATCGCGCCACAGAGCGCTTATTAAGGCAACGCCGCACAATTCCCTGGAATAAAACGCGGGCCGTAGCGCGGAATTGCCTGTGGGAACTATCGTTTTTCCTGCACTAAGGGCACTGAATCAGGCCGGGAAGCCGTGCTTGTCAGCCAGATAGAGGTTTGCCGGCGCAAACATCATGTTCAGTTTGCCGGTTTGTTTCTCAAACCCCGGTATCGCGTTTTTCGGTATTTGAAAAGCTTTGGCTACTCCAAAGACGTGTTCGACCTTTGCCCGAACAGAGGGCTTCTCCCTTTCGTAACGCTTTTGATAAATATAAGATCCAGGGTGTGAAATCGGATGGTGATAAGCTAAGTATTGAGATGACTGATTAGACGGTCACACTGGTCGTGGAGCCGATGAAATGACCTTCAAGTTGAATCCGGAGCTCGACAAGCTCCTCTCTCCGGTTATTTTGATCTTTCCGGATGGGATGAGAAAAGAGTATAGGCCTGGAGCCAAGGTTATGGCTGCCGTGTTCGAGCAGCGGTATCGGATTGCATCTCTCACCGATGTGGACAACACGGTTGAGATCACCTTAATAGCAAACCCAATTACAGCAAGCAATCGCAATACCAATGAAACCTTCTTTTGAGAAAGCATAGTTGAAGAGAGATTCTTGAAAAGAGGAATGATAAACATGGAGAAACGCAGTATTTCCTTTAGCCCTCCTGATATTAGCGATCTTGAGATAGCAGAAGTCTGCGAGGCTCTTCGGTCTGGCTGGATAACCACAGGACCGAGGACGAAATTGCTTGAACGCCGTCTTGCCGCGTATATAGAAACTGGAAAAAACGATATTGATTGTTCGACACAAGAGGCGATCTCTAAATACAGCCAGAGAGTCGTGTGTCTAAACAGTGCCACAGCCGCAGAGGAATTGAATCTGCGGATTCTTGGTATTAAAGAGGGTGATGAGGTCATCGTACCTGCTTATACATACACGGCTTCAGCATCCGCTGCGATCCACTGTGGAGCCAAGGTTGTGTTTGTGGACATCCAGAAAGATGGGGACAAAACGACCCATGCTCCAGAGATGGACTATGAGGCACTTGAGGCTGCGATCACTGAGAAAACCAAAGCTATCATCCCAGTGGATCTCGGCGGTATTGTTTGCGATTATGAGCGGATTTTCGAGATTGTGGAGAGGAAGAAGAGTCTGTTCACATCGGTTGAGTCTGACGGAACGTCTCTCGGCGATCTGTCTTCTCGTATCCAGAAAGCTATCGGGCGAGTAGCTGTAGTTTGTGATGCTGCACATGCGCTGGGTGCGAGTAGAGATTTCCGTGGTGAACGGAAATATGTTGGAGCAATCACTGATTTCACGAGTTTCTCATTCCACGCTGTAAAGAATTTCACAACAGCAGAAGGCGGAGCTTCAACCTGGTTGCCGATATCAGGAGTGGATAATGCTGAAATCTATAAAATGTTCCAGCTTCTCTCTCTTCACGGCCAGAATAAAGATGCTCTTGCGAAGTCTAAGGTTGGCGCATGGGAATATGACATCATCGGACCGTGGTATAAGTGTAATATGACGGACATCATGGCTGCGATCGGTTTGCGGCAGCTTGATCGGTATCTGGGCTTACTGGAGCGAAGAGCGGAGATAATGGCTCAGTATGATAGGACCTGTGATGAACTCGGTATAAGCCATCTCGTTCACCACACGGAGGACATGGACAGCTCCAACCACCTCTATCTTATTCGGATACCCGGAATCGATGTGGAGAAACGGAATCTAATCATTGAAAAGATGGCCGAGTGTGGTGTGTCTACAAATGTTCATTATAAGCCGTTGCCGATGATGACTGCTTATGGCAAGAACTGTAGCAATTATCCCAACGCCTACCACTATTACCACAACCTGATCACATTGCCATTCCACACACTCCTATCGGATGAGGATGTGGAGTATGTATGTGATTGTTTGAAATGCGTCTGTAGGAAATTTTGTTCTTGAAAAACAATAGAGAAGAGAGGAAACATAATTTGAAAAAGCTTATGATTCTTGGGGCGAGTTTACTTCAATTACCTGCTATTGTGAGAGCCAAGGAAATGGGTCTTCAGGTAATTGCGTGCGATATGAACCCCGATGCTATTGGTTTTAAGGAAGAAGGTGTAATTAAGGAAGTCATCAGCACTATAGATACTGAAAAGCTTCTTGAATGTGCCAAACGACATAAAATCGATGGTATTCTTACTATCTGTACAGATCTACCAATGCGTTCTGTGGCAAAAATAGCTACAGAGCTTGGCCTTCCGGGTATTTCCGAATGGGCAGCTTTTACAGCAACAAATAAAGCGGCTATGAGGAAGTGTCTGTCTGAGCATGGGGTTCCTTGCCCTAAGTTTATTCGTGTTGTTACAAGAGAAGAGTATCTTGATGCTATGAAACAATTCACTGGCAAAGTGGTTGTAAAGGCGGTCGATAATGCTGGGAGTCGCGGGATTGAAATGGTGGATGATCCTGCGGATGTGGAAGCTGCTAATGCTGCGTTTGACTACTGTAAAGAATGGTCTCATTCAGGTGAGCTAGTAGTAGAAGAGTTTATGGATGGCCCTGAAGTCTGTGTTGAAACCTTGAGTATAGATGGTGTGTGTTATCCTATTCAGATCACTGACCAGAAACACAAAGAGCCTCCATATTTTACTGATGCTGGATACAATCAGCCGTCCTTACTTCCCGCAGTTGTACAGGAGAGAATTCGCCAGATTGCCATCGATGCGAATATGGCGTTACAGAATTATAATGGGTCTTCATGTACAGAAATTATTGTCACGAAGGAAGGCCCTAAGGTAGTTGAGGTTGGTCCGCGTCTTGCCGGGGATTGTATGACTACTCACCTCGTTCCGCTTTCAACTGGTGTTGATATGGTAACAGCAGTTATCAATATTGCGTTGGGTGAACCAGTTGACCACAAACAAAAGTTCTCAAAAGGTTCGTGCATAAGGTATTTTATGAAACCCGTAGTCGGGAAGATCAAAGAGATTCGTGGCGTTGAGGAAATCAAGAAGATTGACGGTGTTGTCCAAGTTACCTTGGTTAAGAATGTCGGAGATGAGGCAGTTCCTCTAAGAGGAAGTGGGGATCGAATAGGCTTTGTTATTGTCCAAAAAGAGACAGCTGAAGAGGCTGTTGAATGCTGTGAAAAAGCCATAGATATGCTGGAAGTTATTACTGAGTGAAAGAAATGGTGCAGCATTGTGAAGGGATAAATGAGCATGTATCAAAATGTGTTCAAGAGAATATTTGATTTAGTGTTATCCATAATTGGATTGCCGTTCTTTGTAATTATCTTTATCATAGTTGCGCCATTCATCTACTTTGAAGATAGAGGACCAGTTTTTTACAGTGGTGAGAGGATTGGACGGAACGGCAAAATATTCAAGATGCACAAGTTTCGCTCTATGAAGGTCAATGCGCCCGATATTCGTCTTGCGGACGGCTCTACATACAACGGGAAAGACGATCCAAGAGTAACTAAGGTAGGACGTTTCCTTCGTGAAACGAGCCTGGATGAGGCTCCGCAGATTCTGAATATTCTCAAAGGAGAAATGAGTTTTGTCGGGCCACGACCGGATCCTCCCGACTGGATTGACAAATACCCAGAAGAATACAGAGTCTTTTTAATGGCCCGACCCGGAATAACTGGATATAGTCAGGCGTATTATAGAAACTCTGATGAATCGACAGATAAAATGAAGCATGATGCTTATTATGCAGAACACATTTCTTTCGTATTCGATGCTAGAATTGTTTTGAAGACGGTCAAAACAGTGTTAAAGCGTGAAAACTTATACAGAGAAGAAGATAACAAAAGTTGGGATGAAAAGTTGAAACAGTAATCATAATAAAATCGGGGCGATAGTTTAATGAGACTAGCGATATCTACACCTACCTTATTTGATAAAACAAGTCCTTTTAACCATTTGTTTGTCGACATGCTTCATGGCTTTATTGAGGCAGGTTTTCAAGTTCATCGGTATGTCGCTTGTAGGAATGATCAGGAAAAGGACTATGAATTCGGAATTAATGGAATTCAGTATACAACATTCAAAAGGAAGGATAGTTCTAGGAAAAACATCATTAAAAGATATGCCCTTGATAATACTACTAACATACGCATAGCACATGCGATAAAGAAGGAGGGAGCTGATGTCCTTTTGGAGGATGTGACATACTGCTCCTTTTGGACAGTTACAGCGGCTAAGAAAAAGGGAATTCGTGTTGTTGCTATGATTCAGGATGTGTGGCCGGATAATGCCGTGCAAAGTGGTCTTATTAAAAATAATGGCATTCTGTACCGTTTCTTTGAGTGGTGGCAAAAGAGAGTATATAAAAGAGCAGATAAACTGATATGTATTTCTGAGGACATGAAAAATTTCATCGCTTCGAAGGGTGTTGACAAAGATAAAATAGAAGTTATCTACAATTGGGGATATAGCGACGATATAGTAGACATCCCATGGAATAAGAATGAATTTGTGAGAAAATATAACCTGTCGGATGAAAAGTTCTATGCTGTTTATGCAGGAAATATTGGTAAGATGCAGAATGTTGAACTTGTAGTACGTGCAGCAAAAAGGCTTGAAGGTAATGCGGCAATTCATTTTTTGATTATTGGTGATGGCGCAAAAAGAGAAGAAATTGAGCTTTTAGCGACTGATTGCAGTAATGTAACGATGCTTCCCTTTCAGCCAAGTGAATTGGCCCCCCATATTTACAGTATGTCAGGGGTGAATATTATTCCGTTAGTGGAGGGCGGAGCTTATACTGCTATGCCAAGCAAGACAGGTGTTGTCTTATCTTGTGGAAGGCCAGTTGTCTTCTGTTTTGGTTCTGAGACAAGTTTTTCAAACATACTGCAGCGATATGGTGCCGGCATCAGTGTGAGCGCAACTGATGAAAATGAACTTGCCGATGTGGTTTTAAAGTATAGCAAAAAGTATAGTAAGAATAATCTCATACGCAATGAAGGTTCTGACAGGTTTTTTATGGATTATTTTGTTAGATCTAAGAATATTCGAAATTACGTAAGAGTATTACAGAGCCTGGAATAGGAGTTTGTGCCGGATGGAAGTCCTTAAAATATTGAATGACAAATTGATTCTTGGTGAATCGGTTCATTTCGTTACAGAGCTGTTTTCAAACGAAATGTATAAAAAAGCACTTGATCTATTTAATGAATCGGATTGTGAAAGTGTCTTTTCAAATGAGTTATTCCAAAGGTATGCAGTTTCCTATGTCGCTTTGAAAGATTATATAAATAGAATTGAAGTCAATGAAATCGAGATTGATGATGCCAATTTGGAATCGATAGTCCCTTGGCTTATAATGGATATTATCCGTTCCTCTAACCTTCAAATAAAGGTTAAATGGAAATGTTCAAATAGTGCGATTAAAACATCGCCTATCTATACTGTTATACTTGGTTTTCTTGCTGGCATTAAACTGATGACTGAGATGCTGGTGATAAAAAGGACTGCATTGAAATATCCTGAGAAACAGTTTGCTATTGTACGGAGTAAAGCAGCAAAGGGAAAGATATCCCATATTGACGATATCGAAATACTATATGAGAGACTTGAAGGCGGACCTTCGGTATATGGTTTGTTCTCACTTTCAAAGAGGCTATTCCTTTGCATAAAGGCGCTTGTACATTGCAACAAGTATAGAAGTGAACAAAGGAGTATTACAAGGCGTACTTTTGGAAAAGAGACTGTAAAGAATGCTCGTTATTACTATAGTCTGAGAAATGTTCATACTTGCTTGTATGCTCTTCTCATTGAAGAAGTATTTAAAAAGACTGGAAAGAGGGTTTTTGTATCTGGTAACAATCTTGATAGATATGCTATTGTTGAAGAAAAGGCAGCAAAAAAACGCGGGGTTTCAACAGTTTGTATTCCACATGGTTTAGAGTACGGATTTAAGCTTCCGCATTGTTTTACCGGAGATATTTTCTATGCAACGAGCGAATATGCAGCAGAGTATCTCAATAGATTGTATCATACTAAAAAGTTTGTTTTTGATCAAGAATTGATGACGAGTGTCTACCAACAACAGCCCGATCATCATCATGGAGTTAATAGGATTATATTCTTTACAGAACCCACAGAAAACTACGTGAACAGAGAAATCCTTGATAATCTACATATAATTGCTCAAAAAATTGATTGTGATGTTTGGGTCAAGCTTCATCCAAAAGATGAGAGGAAAAACTACGAGGGTATTAGCTACATCCGCTTTGATGATAATTATTCGGATGCAATATGTGACAATATATGCATAGCAAGAAAATCGACAACATTATTAGAGGCAACATATAATAATTCGAAACCTTGTGCGGTGATTCTTATCGGTAAGGATGAGATTGAGTTCAGTACTTTTCCGTCATTGCAAAGTCCACTAATACACGTGGCGAAGACAAAAGAGCAATTAGAAGACTTTATTATGGAAAGTTTGAAGCCATGAATCAGAAGGATTTAATCAGCGTTATCGTTCCAGTCTATAATGTTAAAGGATTCCTTGTTGACTGTGTAGAGAGCATTTTGAATCAAAGCTATAGTAATCTGCAAATCATTCTTGTAGATGATGGTTCCGAAGATGGATCGGGTGAATTATGTGATCAACTCAAGCTTAAAGATAATAGGATTGAGGTAATACATAAAGATAATGGCGGGCTTAGTGATGCGAGAAATGCAGGCATTCCCTACGCAAGGGGTAGATTCATTTCATTTATAGATAGTGATGACCTTGTTGTTAACGAGTATTTTGAATGCTTATTAGAGGCACTGTTAAAACATAATGTAGATATGGCGGTATGTAAGCCCTATCTGTTTGTGGATAATCCTTGTAATCTGACCTATTATGAACAATGCCGGATAATATCAGGAGAACAAGCGATAAATGCTTTTCTTCGAGGGGATTTTGATCCAATGGCATGGGGTAAACTATATAAGAGAGATCTATTTCGGAATATCAGATATCCAAAGGGGAAAAACACAGAAGATGTATATGTAATTGTTGAATTGCTAAAAGAGTGCAAAACTGTCTGTTGTGGTGTTAATACGTTTTATTGCTATCGACAGAGACCAAACAGTATTCAGTATTCTGGGAAAATTAATACCGAAGATATTATTTGCGCCAATAAACATAATTCAGACCTTCTTTCGGAAACGAAGTTCAAAAAACTGGCAAATGAGAAATATTTGTTTTCATATGTAGATGCAGTGAACATGATGACTCGTAATGGGGTTTATGACGAGAGATTTGATCTATACAAAACATATATATTCCACAATTTGAGAATAATGTTGTTCGCATCAGCCTGTTTTAATTCTAGGAAAATCTGGACAATTATGTTGTTGGTTATTCCTAAGCTGTATAGAAAAGTATATCAGAAGCGGTATCGCAATTTTATATCGAAGCTTCCGTAATGCTTTGTAACGAGTCCCTTGTGACACTCTGGCATATGCTCAGTGTTTGTTTAATTCAGGAGATACTATGCTTATATTTCTGATAATACAAATTCCGCTAATAATAGTTTCTCTTAGCGCACAAAATCTGTCTGTTATTGCTTGGGTTGCACTTGTACAGATTGTTTCGTGTATAATCATCTTATGGAAAAAGCAACAGAGTTTGCTGTCTCTTGCGATACTATTTCTCGCGTTCTCCTTCATCCTTCATTTTGGACAGTATATGTTGGAGATTATGAATACAAGCATAATTCCCTCTGCTGATATTAGAGGGTATGCATCCACCGACAACTTGCTAACTACTGGTAAGTATTGCATATGTTCACATTTTGCTGTTTGCTTTGGATTATTACTATATTTGTCTAATAAGAAGAATAAAGCATATCACATATCAATTTATGCTGGAAATGATAGAAATAGATTAGGAAGAGATGTAGTCGGACTTCTTGATAATCCCAGAAATAGAACTGTTATTCGCACAATTGGTGATATACTGATCATTGTTGGATTGCTGTTTTCCTTATTATCTACCTTAACGCTTCTGTACTATATGTTGAAAGGCGGGTATTACAGCTCGCTTGCTCACGGTAATCGTTTCAGAGGAATGTATTCACAATTAGCAAACCTGTGGGAGATTGGAGTAATCATTCTTTTTCTGGTAAATCGGGAAAACATAACTAAGTGTAAACGGTATCTTGTTATATCTTTGATTTATTTGTTTTTTAGCATGTTGACTGGTTATCGGATTTTAGCAATGATGAATGCAACAATGCTCCTCTATTGTTATACTAAAATTGTTCAAAGGATCCGCTTTCGACGATCTTTTTTATTTATAATAATCGGAGTTATTGCAGCACAGTATATCGTTAACATTGGGATTAACAGAATTCAAGGTGTAAGCCTCTCTACTTCTACTTCTTTTTCAATTACAAACCTTATAGCAGAAGTATTTGCAGAGTTTGGGGGTACTGCATACACAGTGTGCCTGGTAATTGAATATGTTCCTAAATCCTTGCCTTTTCTGTTTGGATTAACATATTTAGTTTGTCCTATTTTTATTTTTCCTAACTTCGGATGGAATTCCTGGAGCTTTGTTAATGCCGCATCATATACTGAATACTTAAGACAATTTACTAATAGTGGTATTGGAGGATCCTATATTGGAGAAGCCTATTTTAATGCTGGTTGGTTTGGACTTATTCTATTACTATTGTTTGGCATATTCCTGGGCTTCTTTGAGTCAAAGGTCAATTCATTAATTGCAAGCAAGAAATGGATTCAATTGATTCCCCATATTGCTACTATTCCTTATATACTAATGCTTACCCGTAGTTTTATTAAGGATTTGGTAAGACCCTATGTTTGGACATACTTGGTAGTCTTATTCCTGCTCCAGGTTTTCAAAAGTCGTACTAAGAGTAATTAACATCGCTATCTTAAGGAGAAGAAAAATGAAGATTATTGGTGTTATCCCTGCACGTTACAAATCATCTCGTTTTCCCGGAAAACCGCTGGCTGACATCTGCGGTAAACCCATGATTTGGTGGGTCTATCAACAGTGTAAGAAGGTTGAGGATTTTGATGCCGTTTATGTCGCTACAGATGATGTTAAAATCTTCGACACATGCAAAGAACTTGATGTAGAAGTTGTTATGACTTCGGAATCCCATAAGACCGGCACTGATCGTGTTGGTGAGGTTGCAAGAAAGATTCCGGCTGATCTTATTGTCAATATCCAGGGTGATGAGCCTCTCCTTGAGCCTTCGACTATCAAGGCTGCAATTGCGCCTTTCTATACGAACCCTGATCTTGAGATCTCTAACCTTATGACCATAATTAAAGATCCTGTAGATGTCGTTAACTGCACTGTTCCGAAGGTCATCACTAATAAAGAAGGAATAGGTATCTACCTTACGCGTGCAACAGCTCCATATCCGAAGGGAAGCCTTGATTATGCTTACTATAAGCAAGTCTGTGTATATGGTTTCAAGCCCGATGCTCTTCAGTTTTATTGTGACTATGGAATGAAATATGGGAAAGCGAAAGTCGAGGCGGTAGAGGACATTGAAATCCTCCGCTTTATTGAGAACGGTTATAAGGTTCAGTATATAGAAGTGGATTCTGAGACCGTCGCTGTGGATACGCCAAATGATCTTGAAAAAGTAAGAGATATTGTTGCTGCGAAGATTGAGGCTGGGGAGATTAGCAACAAGTAAAGAGTCTACAGCTAAAAATCAATGGAGGAACCCAGATGAATAAGGTACATGTTCTGGATTGCACTTTGCGAGACGGCGGATATTGCAATGAGTGGAAGTTTGGATTTGAGAATGCCAAGCGTATTACTTCAGGCTTGGTGGAAGCTGACGTAGAGATTATCGAGTGCGGTTTTATAACAGACCGAGTCGTTTATGATCCTGAAGTAACTAAATACAATACCATCGAGCAGATTGCGAGAGTGATTCCGGAAAATCGCGAAGGTAAAATCTTTGTGGCCATGATGAATTATGGCGAATACAACATTGATGAATTACCCCCTTTTGATGGCTCATCCATTGATGGTATCCGCGTCGCTTTCCACAAGAAGAACCTCAAGGAGTCGTTGGATCTTTGTAGAGCAATCAAAGCTAAGGGATATCTTGTATTCATTCAAGCAATGGTATCCCTCAGCTACTCTGATGAGGAGTTCCTTTCTCTCATTCGGTCAGTTAATGAATTTGAGCCATACGCTTTCTACATTGTTGACAGTTTCGGGATGATGAAGGGGAAAGACCTCACGAGGCTCTTCTATATGGTTGAGCACAATCTGAAGGAGAATATTTGGATAGGCTTTCATAGCCACAATAATATGCAACTGGCATATTCAAATGCTCAAAGGCTGATAACTGTCCAGACGAGCCGCAACCTGATCATTGACTCATCGATAATGGGTATGGGGCGTGGTGCTGGCAATCTAAATACCGAGCTTTTCGTTGGCTATCTTAACGAGAATGCAGGAAAGAAATACCAGATTAAACCGCTCTTGACAATCGTTGATAAGATCCTGACTCCTTTCTATGAAAGAAATTACTGGGGCTATTCATTACCAAACTACATCTCCGCTTCTCATAATGCGCATCCGAATTATGCCGGGTATCTTGATGCTAAGAAAACACTTACATTCGAGGATATGAATGAAATCTTCGATATGATGGATGACGAGAAGAAGGTTTCATATGATAAAGCATACATCGAAGAACTGTATTTGAAGTATCAGGAGAAGGATCGTGTTCAGGAAGCACATTTGTGTGATCTGAAAGATAAGCTCGCTGGAAAATCGGTTCTGATGATTGCCCCGGGTCAGAGTTCTATTTCTGAAAGAGAAAAAATCATTACCTGTGCTCAACAGGATGATGTGGTTCTGATCAGTATTAACTACGATTATGACGAAGCACTCACAGATTTCCTTTTTATAAGTAATCTCAGACGTTATCGAGACTTGCCTGCTGAGAAACGTTCAAAAAGTATCGTAACCTCAAATATTCCAGCTCTTGATGTGTATCTTCAAGTCAGATATAAGGATTTGCTGAATAAAGTCGAATCAGTTGAAGACAATGCGGGTCTAATGCTGGCAAAGCTGCTTATTCAGCTTGGAGTGAAGAAGATTCTTATCGCGGGTATGGATGGTTATTCTGTTAATCCAGATGAGAACTATGCTGATCAGAGAATGAACTTCTATACTGAGAAGGAATTGGCGGAGAAGAAAAATGCAGGCATGATTTCTGTATTGAGGGAATTAACAAAGAGTGTCGACATTGTTTTTTTGACCACACCGAGGTATGTAGTCATTTAAGAGGTAACGAATAATGCGGGTAGTAACTTATGGAGAGCTTCTTCTCCGTTTAGCTGCACCAGGATATACAAAGCTTTTTCAGAAGGACAGCCTTGATGCTACCTTTTGTGGTAGTGAAGCGAATGTTGCTGTGTCGTTGTCCATCTTTGGCGTTGACTCTGTGTTCGTGACCAAACTTCCGGATTCTGATGTTGGCCATGCAGCAGCGCATTCGCTGGACTATTTCAAGGTTGATACTTCGAAGATCATCTATGGTGATGGTCGGATGGGGGTGTATTACCTTGAAAAAGGAGCATCGCAGCGCCCTTCCAAGGTGATATATGATCGTGCCTATTCTGCTATAGCTCTTGCTGAAAGAGATGAGTTTGATTGGGGCAAAATCTTTGAGGGTGCTGCTTGGTTCCATTGGACTGGAATTAACCCAGCGTTGTCAGACGAGATAGCGCAGATATGCATTATTGCGTGCCAGAAGGCGAAAGAGAAAGGCATTACGATATCCTGTGATCTCAACTACCGAGGAAAGCTCTGGTCACCTGAAAAGGCCCAGAATGTCATGAAGCCTCTTATGAAATATGTTGATGTCTGCATCTGTAATGAGGAAGACGCTGAGAAGGTTCTGGGCATCAAGGCCGAAGGGACAGATGTTGAGAGCGGAGAGCTGAATGACAGCGGTTATGTCCGCACAGCTGAGATTATTCATAGTCAGTACGGGTGCAAATTCATAGCAACGACGCTCAGAACAAGCTACTCCGCAAGTCGTAACGGATGGAGAGCCATGCTCTATGACGCAGAAAAGCAGCAGAGCTTTTTTTCCCGTGAATACGACATCCAGCTTGTGGATCGAGTTGGTGGTGGTGACAGCTTTGGAGCTGGACTCATATATGCATTAGGGACAGGGATGACCTGCCAGGATGTGATTGAGTTTGCCACGGCAGCAAGTTGCTTGAAACAAACGATTGAAGGAGATTTCAATAGAACAACGATTAAGGATGTAGAGACATTACTGAAAAGCGGCGGTAATGGAAGAGTTCAGAGATAGAATGATTCTAGTCTGCTTTCATGAAAGAATGAACGTGAATTAGAGAGGATGCAGGTATACTTTGCTATGGATACTGAAACTATAAATCGAACAATTGATGAATATTATCGTATAAGTAGCGAAAAAGAGCAGATTGTTACGCTGTTTATGTTGACATATAGACGTCCTTATTATCTAAAAAAAGCAATTAATAGCGTTCTTCGTCAGAGTTATAAGAATTTTGTGCTGATAATTATTGATAATCTATCTGGCGATGATACACCCGAAGTGGTGGCTTCATTTAAGGATAATCGTGTTTTGTATATTGAAAGAGATGGATATGGTGAAGTATCGAATGGGGCGTTTGCTAGGAAAACCGCCAAGACAGACTTTTTTGCCATTCTTCACGACGATGACATTTTAGAAGATACGTTCCTGGAAAAATCTATTGATATTTTGGTGAAAAACCCATCAATTGATGTTTTGCTTTCTAATTCAAGATTTATAGATAAAGATGATGTGGTCATAGCAGATTCAGCGAGGATAAATGAAAACGGTATAATTACATATTCTGGGGGACAGTATTTAAAAAGCCGCTTGTGGCACAAAGTTGAGATTCCTTTAATTTATCCATCGGCGATTTACAGGACGTCCTTTATCCTTAAGGATCTGAATGAATACACAATACCAAAGTCTGGACCCGCTGGTGACCAACTTATATATTTTCAAATTGAAAGACATGGTGGACTAATTGCGGTAAATAAGGAAATTCTGTTTAACTACAGAGTTCATGAAAAACAGGCTTCAACGCAGTATTCTGGGATTATGGATATTATGTTGATGAATTATCTGTTGAGTGATACATATTATGCTTCGGTTCTTAAAAATGAAAAGGGATGTATTGAACACTGGCTGAAGAGAAGCGTCATGAACATTATTTCTTCATATGAAAAAGGTGTTTATGGCAAGGAGAAAATTTCTGAAGGATATAGCCTGATTGATAGTAAATGGAAAGTATCCGCAAAAGCATGCTTGATAATCTATGGATATAGACTTTTTGTTATGTGTCCAGATGCAATTGCTAAAGTATATGCTTTTTTGCGCAATATAAAAGCAAATAGGTCATAGAGGAATAATTGATGAAGAGTGGGATTACTTCTAATATAATATGGAAGTTTGGTGAGAGGATTACAGCTCAATTAGTATCCTTTATTGTTTCTCTTGTGCTTGCACGATTGCTTCTGCCTGACGATTATGGGGCGGTTGCAATAGTGCTGGTATTTATAAATGTAGCAAATATATTTGTTTCTGACGGATTTGGCACTGCACTTGTTCAAAAGAAAAATGCAGATCATTTAGACTTTTCATCTGTCTTTTTTGCTAATATTTGTTTATCCATATTACTATATTTGATAATATTTTCATCTGCTCCTTGGATATCGAATTATTATGGCTTACCTGTTCTAACTCCTGTGTTAAGAGTACTTGGTATTAGGATTATTTTTGCTGCAATTAACTCGGTTCAACAAGCGTATGTATCAAGACAGATGCAATTTAGAAAGTTCTTTTTCTCGACAATAATTGGAACAGTTGTTTCGGGAATAGCTGGCTTGATAGTTGCATATCGAGGTGGTGGAGTTTGGGCGTTAGTAATCCAGTATTTGGTTAATGTAATTATGGACACAAGCATCCTGTGGATAACTGTTAAGTGGAGACCTACTTATGAGTTTTCTTTTACTCGGCTAAAGAAGTTGCTTTCATTTGGATGGAAAATCTTATTTGAAGCATTATCAAATACAATAGCAAACCAGATTAGAAATCTTATTATAGGTAAAGTATATACTTCGGCTGATTTGGGTTACTATACTAAAGCACAGCAGTTTCCATCGCTCTTTATGAACAATATTGGTGCTTCAATCAGTGCGGTTATTCTTCCGGCTATGTCAAAAAAACAAGATGACCCGGATGAAGTTAAACAATTGATGCGAAAAACCATACGAATCAGTTCGTATTTCTTGTTTCCCTGTTTTTTTGGTATGTTTGTTGTTTCGGATAAGCTCATTGTTTTTCTGCTTGGAGAGAAATGGGCTGAGACAAGTATCTATTTACGGATTCTGTGTTTTACTACTCTTTTTACTATTGGAATGTATCCGAGACACCAGGCTTTGAAGGCAATTGGCAGAAGCGATGTTTATATGTACGAGCATATAATATCAAGGATTATTGGAATTGCAATTCTGTTTTTAGTATATAGAGTTAGCGTATTAGCTATAGCTTTATCGGGGGTAGCCAGCACATTCATCTTGACTGCTACAAATATGTTTACAAGCAAGAGATTCAATCGATATTCTTACACTGAACAAGTTATAGATATCGCTCCAATACTAGGCCTCTGCATCATAATGTGCATACCTGTATATTTCGTTGGTATGATTTCTGCTTCTTTGTGGGTTAGTCTATTTATGCAGATACTAGTTGGTGCAGCTGTTTATTGCCTGTTTTCATTTTTTATAAAACCCGAGGGTTTTCGATATCTGCATAAATATGTGATCGCATTTTTCAGAGCTGAGGATAAGGTACAATAACTGCGCAGATTCAAGTAAACAAAAAGAGACATCGTTTACAGTCTTTGCTACCGGGAGGTCCTCGGCGATGCGGAAGGAATGAAAGAGGACAAGGCCAGTTGGGTCAGCTTCTTTCAATGGCTGAAATGGCGCGGGCTGGACGGTGTGAAACTCATCGTCGGGGATAAATGCCTGGGTATGCTGGAAGCGGTGGGAGGAGTCTTTCCCGACGCCAAATACCAGCGCTGTATCGTCCGCTTTTTCCGAATTATGTTCAGCGTCGTTCCAAAGTGAAGCAGGTCGCCAAGATGCTTAAGGCGATCCACACTCAGGAAAGCAAAATGGCGTCTCGCGAAAAAGCCAGGGCCATCGTCGCAGAACTGAAGGCCATGAAGCTGCCGGAGGCCGCAAAGAAGGTTTCAGATGGGATGGAGGAAACACTGGCCTACTGTGACTACCCGTCGGAGCATTGGACCAGGATCCGCACGAACAACGTCATTGAACGGATGAACCGGGAGATCCGGCGGCGGACACGAGTGGTCGGCTGCTTTCCGGATGGAAACTCATCTTTGATGCTCGTCTGCGCTCGGCTGTGTTATGTGGCCGGGACACAGTTGGGCAATGAAAAGTACATGAACATGAAGCACCTGGAGGCGATGGACACCGTCTCCCTTGCCAGCTGACTTCGCTCTCCAAGGCTGCAAACCAAATTTGCGCAATTGTCTTGACACTAACGCTGGGTGTGTAAGATAATGAAGGTCGTTCTTTTAGCTGGGGGATTTGGTACAAGAATTTCGGAGGAATCCTCTTATAAGCCTAAACCTCTGATTGACATTGGGGGTATGCCGATTCTGTGGCATATAATGAAAAGTTGCGCATATTACGGTCATAATAAATTCATTATTTTGCTGGATATAGGCAAAGTGCAATAAAGGAATGGTTTGCAAATCATTTTATCGCCAACCAAAAACGCGATACAGAGGTTTGAAGAAACAAACCGAAAAACTGAACACGATGTTTGCGCCGGCAAACCTCTATCTGGCTGACAAGCATGGCTTGCCGGCCTGATTCAGTGTACTCAGCAAGAAAAACGATAGTTTCCACAGGCAATTCCGCTCTACGACTTTGGCGTGTTTTATTCCAGGGAATTGTGCGGTGCTGCCTATACGATTTGCAAACAATTCAAAGCGCGGTCTTTCAAAAAACTCAAATGACCGCTGTAAAAGGAAAGCCAACAAAAAGGAGGTATCCCAGTGAAAACAGTCATACTTGCGGGCGGATTTGGGACCAGAATCTCGGAAGAAACGCAAACCAAGCCAAAACCGCTAATTGAAATCGGCGGTAAACCGGTCTTGTGGCATATTATGAAGGAGTATTCATATTACGGCTTTAATGACTTTATTATTTGCGCTGGATATAAGCAGGAGCTGATTAAGCAGTGGTTTTCTGAGTATTTTCTGTATAACAGCGATGTAACTTTCGACTATACCCATGGCGATGAACGAATGCTGATCCATGATCAACACGTTGAAAAATGGTCAGTCACTGTCGTTGATACGGGCCTCTATACCATGACAGGCGGGCGGATCAAACGAGTTCAGAAGTACATCGGAAATGAACCGTTCATGATGACATACGGCGATGGGGTTTGCGATGTTGATATTGGAAAGCTTGTCGAGTTTCATCAGAAACACGGCAAAATCGCGACATTGACCGCAGTCATGCAGGAACAGCAAAAGGGTATACTGAGCATCGGCGAAGATAATACTGTGAAATCCTTTCGGGAGAAAAATCTCACGGACGGGGCTCCGATTAATGCCGGCTATATGGTGCTGGAGCCAGGAATATTTGATTATATCGAGGGAGACCAAACAGTCTTTGAGAAGGACCCTTTGGAAAAGTTGGTCAATGAGGGCGAATTGATGTCATTCATGCACAGAGGGTTTTGGCAATGTATGGATAATATCCGGGAGAGAAACATTCTGGAATCTCTCCTTGCGAACGGAAGGGCACCCTGGAAGAAGTGGGAGGATCATCACTGAGGGAGAAGTGAAAGTAACGCTGTAATTCCTGAGTCGACGTAAAACAAAAGAGTAGGAGAGACACCAGTCTATGAGCCTGACGTGCGCGATACAGTATCTGCAGGGAGAAATGGAACGGGATGGGATTCAACAGGAAAAGGTCTCGGAACGGAGCTGTTTTTGTACTTATCGACACTTGTGCCAATTGTCAATGTTGACCTGCTTGTGACGGATCATACGGAACGGATACTGCTGGCATGGAGGGATGATCCCCATTCAGGAACCGGTTGGCATGTCCCAGGCAGATGCATTCGTTTTCGGGAGACGATCGACGAGGCAATACGGCGATGCGCTCAAGAGGAACTGGGGACCGACGTTGAACACACGGTTGATCCAATTGCTGTTTACGAGTTTCTCAGAAATGATGTACGAGACAAAGTGAAGGATCAACGGGAACGGGCACATCTCATCACGCTCACGTATGGCTGCTTCCTCCAGCAGGACTTCAGTGATGCGCCTCTGAACCGTATCCCCGCTGGCAACCCGGGATGCCTTAGATGGTTTGACACCTTACCGGGCGATCTCCTTCCGTTGCAGGAATGCTATCGCAGGGACTGGAATAAGCTCAGACTTAAATTACGGAGGACTGAATAAATGTGGAAGACTGAAGCAGAAGCAAGAGCGCAAATCAAGGAACTCATTGCCGCATATTACCGTGAATTTATAAAAAAGGAAAAAACGTTTGTTCCCGGTGATCGTATCAACTATGCGGCTCGGGTGTTCGATGAAAAGGAAATGTGCTCCTTGGTGGATTCCGCGCTGGATTTTTGGCTGACGACTGGCCGCTTTGCCGAGCAGTTCGAGCGGGAATTCGCCGAGTGGCTTGGCGTGAAATTCGCCCATTTGGTCAACAGCGGTTCCTCCGCCAATCTGATCGCTTTTTCCGTGCTGACGGCACCAGAGCTGGGCGAGCGGCAGATCAAACGCGGTGATGAGGTGATCACGGTCGCGGCGGGCTTCCCGACGACGGTGACGCCGATCCTTCAGTACGGCGCGGTGCCCGTGTTCGTGGACGTAACCGTGCCGCAGTACAATATCGACGTGACAAAGCTGGAAGCGGCCCTCAGTGAAAAGACAAAGGCGGTCATGATCGCGCACACGCTGGGCAACCCCTTTGACCTCAAGGCGGTCAAGGCATTCTGCGACGCACACGGTCTTTGGCTCGTGGAGGACAACTGCGACGCGCTGGGCAGCAAATACACCATCGACGGCGAGACCCGCTTCACCGGAACCTGGGGCGATATCGGCACCAGCAGCTTCTATCCGCCGCACCACATGACCATGGGCGAGGGCGGCTGCGTCTATACGAACAACGCAAAGCTGCACCGCCTGATCCTTTCCTACCGTGACTGGGGGCGTGACTGCGTCTGCCCGTCCGGGCATGACAACTTCTGCGGACACCGCTTCGACGGACAGTACGGCGAACTCCCGAAGGGCTACGATCATAAATACGTCTACAGTCATTTCGGCTACAACCTGAAGGTCACGGATATGCAGGCCGCGGTCGGCTGCGAGCAGCTGAAAAAGTTCTCGTCCTTCATCGAGCGCCGCCGCCGCAACTGGCAGCGTCTGCACGATGCGCTGGCAAACAGCGCCGTGGCGGACAGGCTGACCCTGCCGGAACCCGCGGAAAACAGCGTGCCGTCCTGGTTTGGCTTCATGCTTTCCATCCGGCCGGAGAGCGGCCTGGAGCGCAACGCCGTAACACGATTTCTGGAGGGGCATAACATCCAGACGCGCCTGCTGTTCAGCGGAAATCTGATCAAGCACCCCTGCTTTGATCCGATCCGCGGAACGGATGCCTATCGCGTGGCGGGCGGACTTGAAAACACGGACTTCATTATGAGCAACAGCTTCTGGGTCGGCGTCTATCCGGGCATGACGGATGAGATGATCGACTATATGACGAAAATGATAAGGGAGGCGATAGAACAGAAATGACGGAGGAACTGGAATTCTATCGGGGAAAGCGCGTTTTTGTCACCGGGTGCACCGGGTTTAAAGGCTCCTGGCTGTGCAGGATCCTGCTGAACGCCGGCGCGGAGCTGACGGGCTTTTCTCTGGCGCCGCCCACGGAGCCGGCCCTGTTTGATCTGGCTGGACTGCGAGGAGCCTTTCGCTGGATCGAAGGCGACGTCAGAGACTTTGCAGCATTGAAGGCAGCCTTTGATGAGGCTCGGCCGGAGATCGTCTTTCATCTGGCGGCGCAGCCGATCGTCCGGGAGAGCTATAAGAATCCTCGCTATACCTATGAGACGAATGTCATGGGGACGGTCAACGTGCTGGAGTGCGCGAGAACAGCGAAGATTCCGCCGCGCTCGGTACTGAACGTTACGACGGACAAGGTCTATCTGAACCGCGAATGGGTCTGGGGCTACCGGGAGGATGAGCCGCTGGACGGCTTTGATCCGTATTCCAACAGCAAGAGCTGCTCGGAGCTCGCGACCCACGCCTATGTCAACAGTTTCTTTTCCAATGGCGGGACCGCAGTTTCAACGGCCCGCGCGGGCAATGTGATCGGCGGCGGCGACTTTGCCAGGGACCGTATCATTCCGGACTGCATCAGAGCAGTAATAAAGGGGGAAAAGATCATTGTCCGCAACCCCTACTCCGTGCGGCCCTACCAGCACGCGCTGGAACCGCTGTTCGCATACATGATGATCGCACGAAAGCAGTATGGGAATCCGCGTTTTGCCGGGTGTTACAATGTGGGCCCGGACGATATGGACTGCATTACGACCGGCGAGCTTGCGGATCTGTTCTGCGCAGCCTGGGGCGAGGGCGCGGCCTGGGAAAACCACGCGGAGGCCAATGCGCCTCACGAATCCGGCTTTTTGAAGCTGGACTGCGCGAGACTGCGGCAGACCTTCGGCTGGAAGCCGAGATGGAATATCCGGAAGGCGATCGAAATGACGGTGGAATGGACGAAGGTGTGGAACAGCGGCGGCGATGTGCCCGCAGTGATGGATGAAATGATCAAACGATATGAAGGAGATTAAAACTATGAGAGACTATGACAAACCTTTTGTTATTGCCGAAATCGGCTGCAATCACAAAGGAGAGATGCAGATTGCAAAAGATCTCATTCAAATCGCTGCGAAGTTCTGCAAAGTTGACGCGGTGAAGTTTCAGAAGCGTTGCAATCGTGAGCTCCTCACCGAGGAGCAGTACAATGCACCTCACCCCAATCCGATCAACTCCTATGGAAAAACCTACGGAGAGCACAGAGAATTCCTGGAGTTTACGCTGGATCAGCATCGGCAGCTCAAGGAGTGGTGCGAAGAATGCGGCGTGGTGTATTCAACATCGGTATGGGACATGACCTCGGCGAAAGAGATCACATCGCTTGACCCGCTGTTTATGAAGATCCCCTCTGCGAGCAACAACAATTATCCGATGCTGCAGTGGCTTTGCGACAATTACCGGGGCGAGATCCAGATTTCCTTTGGAATGACCACCCATCGGGAGGAAGAAGAGATCGTAGATCTGTTTACAAAAGCAGGACGCAGCAAGGATCTGATCATCTATGCCTGTACCTCGGGATATCCCGTCCCGTATGAAAGCATTGCGCTGAAAGAAATCACCCGGCTGCGGGAGACCTATGGCAAAGACGTAAAGGCTGTCGGGTTTTCGGGACATCATTTGGGTATCTATGTTGACATGGCTGCTTATGCGCTTGGTGCGACGTTCATCGAGCGCCACTATACGCTGGATCGAACCTGGAAAGGAACGGACCACGCCGCGTCGCTGGAGCCGGAGGGGATGAAGAATCTCGTGACGGGCCTGCATCAGGTTTACCTTGCGATGGATTCAAAAAGCGAGGAAATCCTTCCGATCGAACAGGTCCAGAGAGATAAACTGAAGTATCGGAGCAGATAGGAAATGAGCCTTCCGAACAGAGCGCAGATCGATCTGATCGTCTATGACTTCGACGGCGTCATGACGGATAACCGGGTCACCGTTCGGGAGGACGGGACGGAGAGCGTTACCGTCCACCGCGGCGACGGTCTCGGCGTCGCAAGGATCAGAGAGCTTGGACTCCGGCAGATGATCCTTTCCACAGAACAGAACCCGGTCGTCGCCGCGCGCGCCAAAAAGCTGAAGCTTGAAATCATTCACAGTGTGGAAGACAAGCGGCGGACGCTTTCGGAGTATTTGCAAAGCCAATGCATTTCGCCGGAGCGCGTCTTATATATCGGGAACGACATCAATGATCTTGACTGCATGCTGTCCGTCGGCTTTCGCGGATGTCCGGCAGACGCAGAGCCGGAAATTCTGGGTATCTGCCAATGGGTTTCTGCAAAAAACGGCGGCTATGGCGTGATCCGCGAGCTGTTTCGCGCCTTATCAGACGCAGAATAATAAAGAGAAAGGACAGGACGGACAATGGGTTTTGAACCCTTTACGGTTGAATACAACGCATCGTTCGACGTCGCTTTTCAGAAAATTGAGGATAACAGAAGGTGCTTTCTGATCGCCATGAAGGATGAGCGGGTCGTCGGCACCATAACGGACGGAGATTTCAGAAGAGCATATCTGAGCGGCAAAACCATGTCGGGGACAATTGAGCATGTCTATAACCCGCGGTTCGATTATCTGGTGATCGGAAAGGATTCTGTGGCCGACGCGATCGAGCACTTTCAACGCAAGACGATCAAGTTTCTGCCGGTTTTGGATGAATCCAGGCATCTGATCAATATTGTGACAAAGGACAGCCTGGAGTGGATCACACTGCAGAGCAAGATGGTCGGCTTGGACTATGACTTTCTTTCCGTCGACGAGATGTGCGCGGTCAGGGAGATCCATATCAGACCGTGGGGTTTTTACAAAACAACGGTGCTGAACGAGTTTTTCCAGTCAAAAATCATCCATGTGAATCCGACGGCTTCCCTGAGCCTTCAAAAGCATAATCGAAGAGAAGAATACTGGATCATCGTTCACGGCGAAGGCATTGCGATGCTGGAGGATTCGATCAAGCACGTTTCGGGCGGAACGACACTGTTTATTCCGAAGGGGACCAAGCACAGGCTGATCAACACATCCGACCATGAGTCCCTTGTCCTGACCGAGGTGCAGCTGGGAGACTATTTCGGGGAAGACGACATCATTCGCTTTGAAGACAAATACGGGCGCGTCGTTGTAAAAGACCAGGCGGCGGGCAGCGAGCAGGAGGGACATTCAAAATGTTGAAACTCTCAGATTATGTGTTCCAATTTCTGAAGGACCATAATGTCACGGAGTGCTTTATGCTTCCGGGTGGAGGCGCCATGCATCTGGTGGACAGCCTCGGGACCTCGGGAATCCACTATACAACATTTCAGCATGAACAGGGGGCGGCCTGCGCTGCTGATGGTTATGCGCAGCATACGAACAGTCCGGGCGTCGTGCTGGTCACGTCCGGGCCGGGTGCAACGAATGCAATTACCCCGGTTTCTGCTGCTTTTATCGATTCAACGCCGATGTTCGTGATTTCCGGACAGGCAAAGCGGCCGGATCTGGTCGGTGAGACGGGTGTGCGGCAAAGGGGCTCGCAGGAACTGCCGATCATTCCCATGGTTACACCAATCACAAAGTATGCAGTGGAAATCATGGATCCCGATAAAATCCGCTATCATTTGGAACGGGCCTGGCATAGCGCGGTTTCCGGCAGACCCGGTCCGGTATGGATTTCGATCCCACTGGACGTGCAGGGCGCGACCATTGATGAAACGAGTCTGGAGAGCTATATCCCGGAAGAAGCACCGGCTGTCGATTATCACGGAGCGGCAAAACGATGCGTGGAATTGCTGAAAAACAGTTCAAAGCCCCTCTTGCTTGCTGGAAACGGGATTTCCTTGTCCGGAGGAGTAAATGCACTGTATGAGCTGCTGGGTTTGCTTCCCGTTCCGGTGGAAACGACGTGGATGAGCCTGGACATGATGGGAGAGGACCATCCTCTCTATATGGGGCATCCGGGCATTATGGGGGACCGAGGTGCCAATCTTGTTTTACAGGAGGCGGATCTGTTCCTCTGCATCGGGAGCCGCTTGGATACCAGCCTGACGGCGTTTGATGAAAGAAACTTTGCCAAGAGCGCAAAGAAAGTCGTCGTCGACATTGATCCGCACGAGATCGCGCGGATGGATATGAACATTGAAGTGGCGCTTGCCGGAGACGCAAAAAAGTTTATGGAGGCGCTGACCGAAGAAATGCACGGGGAAGTGTTTCCAACGGTGCAATGGCAGGAATGGCTTGCCTATGGGAAGCAGCTGAGAAAACGCTATCCCGTTGTAATTGATGCTTATCGAGAGAAAGAGGACAAGGTCAGCCCGTATTACTTTATGGATCTCCTTTCGGACGCTTTGACCGCAGAAGACGTGATCGACCCGGAAAGCTCCGGCGGCGCGGGCGAGATTTCTGTTCAATCCTTCCGCATCAAGCAAGGGCAGAAGCTGCGAAATGCCAGCGGCCTGGGTTCCATGGGATTCGGCCTGCCGCATTCCATCGGCGTTTGCATTGCAAACAACGGCCGCAGGACCGTGCTGATTAACGGCGACGGCGCATTCCAGTTGAACATTCAGGAGCTGGAGACCCTGCACAGGCTGAATCTGCCGATAAAGATCTTTATTTGGTGCAATACAGGCTATGCCAGTATCCAGAATATGCAGCGGAACAATTTTGGCCGTCTGGTCGGCAGCAGCCCGGAAAGCGGATTAACCGTGCCGGACGTCTGCAAAGTCGCTGAGGCGTATGGACTGAAAAGCTTTCGGGTCAAAAACAACAGAGAGCTTGAGGCGACCCTTCAGACCGTGTTGGATACGCCCGGACCGGTGCTCTGCGCGGTGGAAACGGATCCCAACGAGACGGTGTCGCCGCGTGTCAAGGCTATGCCGCAGCCGGACGGCAGCATGAAATCCGGAAAACTGGAGAATATGTGGCCGGAAATATGTAATTAGGAGAGATGACGAAAAATGCATAATGACCATGCGAAACGTGTTCCATTATATGTATGGGGAGGAAGGGTTTGCCAGGAACTGATTCGACGTGGCTTTTTTCAGGGCGCAGAGATTCTTGGCATTGTCGACAACAATCCGCCTTCACAGAGCTTTCAGGGAATTCCGTACCTTAAACCGGAAGAAATAGATCCATATAAAATGGATTTTCTTATCATTCCCCTGAAAAACTATCGTGTTTGTCAGGCAATACTAAAGCAGTTGAATGCGTTGTCTATTCCTCGTGAAAAACTGAGGTTTTTGTTTAATGAGTATCGGGATGACAGGACAATGCGCATCAGCGAGCAGGATGATGCGGTTTTTGGGGACAGTTTTCCTTTGCTGAACGGAATCAGAAAATGGAATAAAGCCTGGAACCGTGACTTCGAATGTTTGGGATGCAGTTTTGATTTTGCCAATGATAGCAGTCTGATTGGAAGCGGACGGCTTCAAGATGAGGAGCATTATTTTAAAGATTATTTTAGATTTCGCACGTTTGAGCTTGTTGCACGAGAAATCAAAAACAGAAATATCAAAGGCAGCCTTGCGGAATTGGGCGTTTACAAAGGAGTCTTTTCGGCACTGATCAATGGAGTGTTCCCGGATCGAAAACTCTATATGTTTGATACATTTGAAAGCTTCGATTTGAGCGAGTACAATGCCCCGTCGGTGTTAGCCCGCGTCGCAGACGGATTTCTGAATTCGTTTAAGGATAACAGTGCGGATTTGGTTGCAGGCAAAATGCCGCATCCCGAGATGTGCGTGATCAGAAAGGGCTTTTTCCCGGACAGTCTGAGGGCGGAAGACTATGAGGAAACTTACGCTTTTGTTTCTCTCGATGTCGATTTGGAGGAATCAACTTTGTCGGGATTGCGCTTTTTCTATCCGCGCCTTAACGAAGGCGGCTACATTTTTGTGCATGATTACAATGATTTAACCTTGGAGGGATTCATCCACAATGCGATTTCTAGATTTGAGAAAGAGTATGGACATCCTTTGAAAAAGGTGCCGCTTGCTGATGTGAGCGGGTCTTTGGTTATCACCAAGTAGGAAAAGAAGGTTAGCTATGTAAAAGACTCACATTGGGGGAAAAGTGGATGAAATATGCCAATTATAGTTTTCGTGCAAAGGGCGTCAACAACCTTGGCGACAATATGCAGATCATCGCGATCGACGAGATTTACCGTTCCATGGGGATCGACTTGAAAGATGTCGTTTACATCCCAACGGACGATCTCGACAGCTATTCAGGCGAATACGTGATCCTTCCTGTAACCATGCCGCTGATTGATTATCGTGAAGGCGGGATAGCCGGGCGTTTTTCCGAGCGTATCATACCTGTCTTTTTGGGCTTCACGATGGTAAAGGATTCTCTGGAGCCTGGAGAGGTTGCATACTTTAAGCGATTTGAACCCATCGGATGCAGAGATGAACGTACGCTCCATACCCTCCGCAGATATCATATTGACTGCTACTTGCATGGATGCATCACTGTGACGCTGCCCCGACGTCCGTGCGCGCATCAGGCAGACAAGGTGTTTATCGTGGATGTGGATGAGTCTTTGCTTGGACTGATCCCGGATCATCTGAAACAGAACGCCGAGTATCGGACACACCTGATCAAACAACGGCTGGAAAACCCGAAGGATGCAGCTATACACCAGTATCAGGAATATAAGGATCAAGCAAAGCTTGTCATCACTTCCCTGCTCCACTGCGCTGTTCCGTGTGCGGCGGCGGGAATCCCTGTTATCATGATTTCCACTGGGGTATCCTATCGGATGGCGTGGTTGGAAAAGCTGCTTCCGATTTATACACCGGACCGGGTGGATTCAGTCAATTGGGATCCGAAGCCATTGGAGATGGAAGAGCATAAGGAACACGTTCTGTCGTTGACTGCAAGACGACTGCGGGCTGCATTTGAGAAGTATAATGAGATTTTGGATCTCAGTTTCTTTTATGAAGAACGCAGCAAATCGGAATATGTGAATGATGCGATTTTTTCTCTTCAGCAATTCATTGCTGAAAACTGGACGGATCTGGAAGCAACCTATCAATACAGCGTTTGGGGCATGACACAAAGCGCTGAATTGCTTGTGGACTATATTTCTGCACGATACCCGAACGCGAGGCTTTGCCATGCTTATGACGCTTTTCGGCAGGTTCATTTTAGGGGCTTAATTTCAGAACATCCCAATGCAATAGAGAATTATCCAGATGAGACTGTTTTTGTCACAACGCCTGGAGCGGAAAAGGCCGCTCGGGAACTGTTTGAAAGGCTCAAAAGACCAGCGGGAACTTTTTCTATTATTCATGTAAAGCGGTAAACTTCGGAATGAAAACTGAAGATAAAAAGGAATGACCACGCACAATGAAAAAAATACTGATTACTGGCGGAACTGGTTTTATTGGTAGAAACCTGTATGAGCAGTTGTCGAGCAAGTATAACATTTACTGCCCGACAAGGCAGGACTTGGATCTGTTAGATACGGAGAAGGTGGAAGCTTATCTTGATGCGGAACGGTTCGACGTAATTGTCCATACGGCCAATTTTGGAAGAAAGGGCGATGCAATTCCGGATGATTATTTGGTGCTGAAGAACGGACTGCGGATGTTTTTCAATCTTGAACGCTGCCGTAGCAACTATGGAAAGCTTATTTATTTTGGAAGCGGCGCGGAGTATTCATCATCGGACTATATTCCGTTTATGAAGGAAGAATACTTCGGGAAAAACATTCCTAGTGACGCTTACGGATTTTATAAGTATACGCTGTCCAAGTATACTGAGAACCAAGACGGTATTTATGATTTGCGCCTGTTTGGCGTGGTGGGCAAATATGAGGAGTTGTATCGTTTCGTCAGCAACAATATTTGCCGCGCATTGAAGGGCCTCCCAATCTATATCAACAAGCACTGCTTTTTTGACTATATTTCAGTGGATGATGTAATCAGTGTGGTGGAGTGGTTCATTGAAAACCAGCCAAAATACAATCATTATAATGTTTGCCGCGGTGAACATATTGATTTGTATGAGCTTGCCGAAATCATCAAAGAAGAACTAACTTATGGAGAAAATATCGTCGTAAAGGAACCTGGGTGGAAAAGGGAGTACTCCGGCGATAACTCCCGATTGATTCGAGAAATGGGTGAAATCAGGTTTACGCCATACAGGCAGATCGTTCGGGAGCTGATTACTTACTATAGCTCTTTGATTGATACAATTGATGAAACTGTACTTTGATAGAAAGAGGCCTTGGCCATGACCGAGTTCGAGAGGTAAGATATAGAAGCCATCCTTAAGGGATTCGATTGGAAAGAAGGGTACGGAATAGAAGAGATGGTCCGCGATTCCTGGAACTGGCAGAAGAAGAATCCGAGCGGGTATGGTGTTAATGAAGAATAGCAAGGTAAAGTAAACAGATATAGCATAATCACAGCAAATCCATTGATTGCATAAAGATTGTCCGAAAGCAGCATTGAAAAGAGAGGATATTGCCGTAATGACAAATATCACAGAAGCCTTCAAGGATAAAGTCCTGGTAATCACAGGAGGAACCGGTTCTTTCGGTTCTACAGTTCTCAAACACTTCCTGCAATCCCCCATCGGAGAGATACGCATAATCAGTCGTGATGAAAAGAAACAGGACACAATGCGTCATAATCTACAGGCGAGCTATCCGGAGCATTGTGGTAAGGTTCGGTTTTATGTCGGCGATGTTCGTAATATCGACTCCGTTCGTGATGTCATGTATGGAGCGGACTTTGTTTTCCATGCTGCCGCGCTGAAAGAAGTTCCATCCTGTGAATTCTTTCCGATGGAGGCTGTGAGAACCAATATCATCGGTACCGATAATGTTATTACAGCAGCGGTTGAAGCAAAGACGCAACGAGTTGTTTTCCTCTCTACAGACAAAGCGGCTTATCCAATAAATGCTATGGGCATGACAAAGGCAGTGGCAGAAAAGGTGGTCCAGGCACGAGCTCAGGTGGCCTTTGAAAGAGGAGGCACAGTCTTGGCCTGTACCCGCTATGGTAACGTCATGTGCAGCCGGGGCTCTGTGATCCCCCTCTTCATTGATCAGATTAAGCGTAAAGCTCCGATCACCATCACCGACCCCAACATGACGCGGTTTCTGATGAACCTTGATGAGGCGGTAGATTTGGTGGCCTTTGCTTTTGAGCACGCTGAACCGGGTGATCTGTTCATCCAGAAGGCCGATGCAAGTACAATCGGTGATTTGGCTGATGGCGTGATGAAACTCTTCGGCCAGACAGAGAAGAAGATAATAGGCAGCCGTCACGGTGAAAAGCTTTATGAGACCCTGATGACTAGGGAAGAGCGTCTTCGCAGCACAGATATGGGGCATTATTTTCGCATCAGTCCGGACGCCCGCGGCCTGAACTATGATAAGTTCTATGTTGAAGGCACGGTTCAGACGGAGGGCGATGAGGCGTATACCAGCTACAACACGAATCGCCTTGACGTGGAAGGAGTCGTTGCCAAGATTCTGACAACAGACTATGTGAAGGAAGAGTTGGAAGGCAGACCACATTTGGTGGAGGCATAAATGCGCTGTTGACTGTTTGGAACACAGCGTTTATAGTTTGGTCATCGATACATAGCAAGCTGAAACGATTGGAGATATCGCATGATAAATTTTCCTGCATGGAAAGAAAACGGCAGAATCAAGCTGATGATTATCGTGGGAACACGGCCAGAGATCATTCGCTTGGCCGCTGTGATAAAGAAGTGTCGAAAGTATTTTGATACCATCCTGGTCCACACCGGACAGAATTATGATTACAATTTGAATGGTGTGTTCTTCAAGGATCTTAGGCTTGCCGACCCGGAGCTGTATCTGGATGCGGTTGGTGCTGACCTTGGCGAGACAATGGGTAATATTATCGCAGCATCCTATAAGGCGATGGTGGAATTAAAGCCAGATGCTGTATTAGTTCTCGGTGATACGAACAGCTGTTTAAGCGTCATTGGTGCGAAGCGTCTTCACATCCCGATCTTCCACATGGAAGCCGGCAACCGCTGCAAGGACGAATGCCTCCCTGAGGAAACGAACAGGCGTATTGTCGATATCATTTCCGATGTGAACCTTGCTTATTCCGAACACGCTCGCCGCTATCTGGCTGACTGCGGACTTCCGAAAGAACGCACCTACGTGATCGGAAGCCCTATGGCGGAGGTGCTGACGGAGAATCTGGAAGCGATCAAAGCTTCCGATATCCATGCTCGTCTTGGACTTGAAAAGGGCAAGTACATATTGCTCTCCGCACATCGTGAGGAGAATATCGATACGGAGAAGAATTTCACATCGCTCTTTACGGCAATCAACCAAATGGCTGAGAAGTACGATATGCCAATTCTCTACTCCTGCCATCCTAGATCTCGGAAGCGTCTTGAGGCTTCCGGTTTCCAGTTGGATTCCCGCGTGATCCAGCATGAACCGTTAGGCTTCCATGATTATAACTGCCTTCAGATGAATGCGTTTGCAGTAGTTTCCGATTCCGGAACATTGCCAGAAGAGAGCAGCTTCTTTACCTCTATTGGTCATCCAATTCCTGCGGTCTGCATCAGAACTTCAACGGAACGCCCGGAGGCGCTGGACAAAGCGTGCTTCATCTTATCCGGTATAGACACCAAGGGCCTGCTTCAAGCGGTAGACACAGCGGTTGAGATGGTGAAAGAGGAAGTGAACGGAGGAGCGGTTCCGGTACCGGACTATACTGATTTAAATGTGTCTGATAAGGTCGTAAAGATCATCCAGAGTTACGTCGGCGTAGTGAATAAGCTGGTATGGAGAAAAGACATATGAAGATATTGGTTACTGGCTCTGCGGGCTTTGTGGGGCGCAACCTTGTAGAGAACCTTAAGAATATCCGGGATGGAAAGAACAGAACGAGATCGAATCTGTCCATCGAAACCATCTACGAGTATGATCAGCATAACACGCTGGAGGAGTTGGATCAGTTCTGCGCTGACTGTGATTTCGTTTTTAATCTTGCTGGGGTTAACCGTCCCCAGGACCCGAAAGAATTCAGGGAAGGCAACTTTGGATTTGCATCCACACTGCTCGATACATTAAAAAAGCATGAGAACAAGTGTCCGGTGATGCTTTCCAGTTCCCTGCAAGCTACGCTGGCCGGTCGCTTCGGAACCAGTGAATATGGCATTTCCAAACGCGATGGTGAAGAGCTGTTCTTCCGCTATGCAGCTGAAACCGGAGCCACTGTATATGTGTATCGCTTCCCAAACCTTGTTGGCAAATGGGTGCGCCCGAACTATAACAGCGCAGTCGGGACCTTCTGCAACAACATCGCAAATGATCTGCCGATTACCGTGAACGACCCGGCAGTGGAGCTTGAAATGCTTTTCATCGATGACCTTCTCGAGGAGATGTACGATGCGATGGAAGGGCATCCGCACAGGGCCGATTATCCGAAAACAGGGGAAGTATTCGATGGTGTGCAGTATGATGGTTTGACACCGCAGCCAAAGCTTGATGGCCTGTATTGCTATGCTCCGATAACACACAAAGCAACACTCGGAAGGATTGTTGAATTGCTGCATACTTTCCATGATCAGCCGCAGAATCTTGTCATGCCAGCAATTCCGGAAGGAAGCTTTGAGAAAAAACTGTACAGTATGTACCTATCTTATCTGCCGAAAGAGAAGGTCGCTTTTGATCTGAAGATGAACTGTGATGACCGCGGTAGCTTTACTGAACTACTGAAAACGGTTGACCACGGCCAGTTCTCTGTAAACATCTCCAAGCCAGGCATCACCAAGGGCCAGCACTGGCACAACAGTAAGTGGGAGTTCTTCATTGTTGTTGCCGGTCATGGCTTGATCCAAGAGCGGAAGATTGGAACAGATGAGGTCATCGAGTTTGATGTATCAGGTGAGAGAATTCAAGCTGTTCACATGCTACCAGGCTACACGCACAATATTATTAATCTCTCTGAGACAGAAAACCTTGTAACCGTTATGTGGGCAAACGAGATTTTTGATTCTAATCACCCGGATACTTTTAGCGAACCTGTTTAAGAAAAAGCCGGACTGATAGTACCGGCTTTTTCTTATATGCCAAAACGACCACTGTAATAATGGTCATTTAATGCGGCTTGAAATAGGTTCTATTGCAATATAAATGTACTTATTGTATAATCAGCAGTACACAAGGAAGCCCTGCGACCACTAATGACCACTAATGGAGGCGGAGAATGAAAACAGGAGATAACGTCCGTCTTCGATCAGATGGGCGATATGAGGCGCGGTACATAAAAGCCAGAGATGAAGCCGGAAAGCCAGTTTATGGTTATTGCTATGGTAGATCAGAAGAAGAAGCCAGGGAAAAGCGAGAATATCAGCTTCAGAAACTGTTGAAACCACGATGTATGAATCTTCTCATCCTTGGCGCAGGCAGCCATGGTCTTGATGTGTATGAGATTGCCAAGAGTCTGCGAATCTTCTCGACTATATCGTTTTTGGATGATGACCCGAATAATGAAAGGGCCGTTGGACCTTGGGAAAAAGCTACTGAATTAGTAAACGAATACCCAATGGCTGTAGTTGCGGTTGGTGATGAGGACATCCGTAAAGAATGGACTCGAAAACTCAGCAGCTTTGGCTTTATCCTTCCGACATTGATCCATCCAACAGCGTTCATTCCGGATGAGACAGAGATTGGGACAGGATCGGTAATCTGCGCCAGAGCGACTATTGGAACAGCAGTTCATATAGGGAAAGGGTGCATTGTTACAAGCGGGTCGAATGTCCCCAGGAGAACCAGGATTCCTGATTGGCAGCAGTTTGAGTTTGACAAGATTATCCGCGAAAGAAATGGGAACAAAGTTCCGGTGAATCAATACAAAGAGTAAGAGAGTTGGCGAATGATGGAATGATGAAAAAAATAATGATTCTTGGCGCAAGCATTCTCCAGCTTCCGGCAATTGAAAAAGCAAAGGCTATGGGCTTAGAAGTAGTTGTAGTAGATAAGAACCCCAATGCAGTTGGATTTTGCGTGGGGGGTACTTTTAATGAAATAATCAGCACAACAGATATTCCTGCAGTCGTTGAAGCCGCAAAAAAACACCGAATCGACGGCATTATGACTCTAGCGACGGATATGCCCATGCGTTCTGTTGCGGAGGTAGTTAAAGAGATGTCCTTGGTAGGCATTAGTCCTGAAACCGCATTGAAGGCAACGAACAAAGTCGAGATGCGAAGGGCGTTGAAAAAACATGGAGTGCCGATTCCTGTTTTTTACAAGGTATCTGATAGTAAGGAATATGAATGTGCTGTCAGCAACATGAGAGTCCCTTTCATTGTCAAGCCAGCCGATAGTTCCGGGAGTAGAGGAATATTTGAGGTTCAAGACATTCATGACCAGAACCTAATACAGAAAGCCTATGCTTATTGTCTGCCTTTTTCTAAATGCGGGGATGTAGTTGTAGAAGAATATATGCAGGGACCTGAGGTAAGCGTAGAAACATTATCAATAGATGGAAATTGTAATGTTATCCAGATTACTGATAAATTGACAACGGGTGCGCCACACTATGTTGAAATTGGCCACTCACAACCCACACAGCTACCCTCTGAGGTTTTATCACAAATAGCCTGCGTAGCAAAGGCGGCAAACCAAGCTGTCGGAATAGAAAACGGGCCTTCACATACTGAGATTATCGTAACGAAGGAAGGCCCGAAGATTGTTGAGATTGGCGCTCGATTAGGTGGTGATAATATCACCACACATCTTGTCCCATTGTCAACAGGCGTTGATATGGTAGAATCGTGCATTAGAATTGCGCTTGGGGAGAAGCCGGATATTACGCCTAAATATTCTAAAGGCTCTGCTATCAGATACTTCCATCAACATGCAGGTGTTTTGATGAATATAGATGGTTTGGATGCGGCCAGGAATATCCCTGGTGTTAAACAGATCAGCATCGTTTGTGGTACATCGGAGCAGATAACTGATATTGTCGATAGTGGATCCAGAATTGGGTTTGTGATTGCGCAAGGAGAGAATGCTTCAGAAGCAATAGCTGTTGCTGAGAAAGCATTAGCTTGTGTGAAGATCGACATTAAGAGCTAAATGTTGTACTAAGTTAATTGAAGCTTAGCGCGGTGTCCTTTGGGGTAAGGTATTGATGTCATTTTGCTGATAGTTAGTTCATCTTAGCATTTCAATGTAACAAACAATGTGCATTTGGATGAGCATAAGGCTGTCAGAACCAGCATTATGCTGATAATCGATCTTAAGAAAGAGAGGACTCCTGATAATGACTTGGTTATTCGAACACCTTAGAGCAATGGGCCATCTGGAGGGAAACGCCACTGATTACCCCTTGATGATGGTTATCTATCTGGGCATCTTTATTGTTTGCACAATTGCCTCCATCGCTTTGGTTCTATCAAAACACGGGAAGCGTGTGGTCTGGTTGCCTGACCAGCACAAGATAATCAAGAGCAAGTTTAGCTATATGGCAATGCTTGCCTGCACATTCACTGGCGTGTATCTTGTCGGTTCGTTCCCTGCAGAACTTCAAAACACCTTTGGTACTTGGAATGCGGACCTCTTCTATACGATTGGTCAGACATCCCTGATGCTGATCGCGGGTGTTTATAGCTTGGTAACGTATAAAACCAAGAAGAACACTGTGCTTAATATCCTGTCGATCATTATCGGCTTGAGTACTTCAATACCCATGGCCGCAACGGTTATCCTTGCTCCGCTCAATATCGAGGGAGCTATGCGGATCGTTCCGATTGTGATCGTCATTGCTATCATTGTGGCTCTTGCCATGTTGTCAGTGAAGTACAATCTGCTGGTAAAGTACTCCAGGATAAACATCTATATGTTTATCGTCACGTCTATTGCACTGTTCACGACCATCTCCACCTTTGACAACAGCGCGGTTGATATGAGCAAGATTCTCCCGTTCCAGGGTGTTCTCAATGCTGAGCCTTGGCAGGAATGGTTTACGAATCCGTATTGGTGGTACTTTGAGGCAACAGTTGTATCTTGGTCGGTTTTCTGCGGTCGTTTCGTTGCTTATTGCAGCAATGGATATTCTGTTAAGGATGTCATCAAGTATGGTACCTATTCGCTAATCATCTTGACCGTTATCTGGCATCTGGTTTCCGCTGCAACCGGGTACACGCTTTCTTTCTCCAGAGGCCCCATTATCTATGTGTTCACTGCACTGACAATGCTGGCTTTTGCAGTTACATCACTTGACTCGGCAACGAAAACGCTGGTCAACGATGCAACTAGACTGATCAGTGAGGATAAGACGAAAAAACAAATCAGTCGAGAAAAGCTGCTCAATATTGTAACGTACAGCACAATGGGTATACTTGGCGTTCTCAATGTAATCCTTCTTGTAACTGGTTTCCCGCGTGTATTCACAATCATCTGCTGCCTGATCTTTGTTCCGTATTTTGTACGAGCGATCATCTACACGTTTAAGTTCGCGGCAGGGAAGGTTGATTATTCTAAATCGGGAACAGTTACGGTCGAGGAATACTACACTATCAAACAAGGGAATGAGATTAATCAGGGAGAGGCTTGAGAGTATAATGGAGGGCGGGAAAAACCTGCTTCCCCAGTCTGGTAGAATAGGGCGAGATGTGGTATAATTATAAGTGGATTTGATAATAGAATATGACAAGTGAAAGAACCGAATCAGTATCAATGCAAACCGCGGTGGTAACGATCGGTTAAGGCAGCACCGCACAATTCCCTGGAATAAAACGCGCCAAGGTCGCAGCGAGGAATTGCCTGTGGGAAACAATCGTTTTTCCTGCACTAAACGCACTGAATCAGGCCGGCAAGCCGTGCTTGTCAGCCAGATAGAGGTTTGGCGGCAAAACATCATGTTCTGTTTTTCGGTTTGTTTCTTCAAACCTCGGTACTAAGCACTAAACTTCTCAAACTACTATAAAGAAAGAGAACGATCGGAAATGAAGAAAGGGAATATGGACAAGCTGCTGACAGGAATGGAGCAGGTCAATAATAAGATTCCCCAAAAACTGATTGACTATCTTTATTGTGCTGCGTTTTTGATGGTACTGGTTTATCAGTATACCTTCCTCACCCGGTTCGACCGAGAGCCGTTTCAGCCGCTGTATGTTGCAGGAACTGTGTTGGCCGGAATCGTGTTGATCCTTCGGTTTTTGAACGTGAAAAATGAGAGCTGGGCTGTACTCGGGTTCGCTGTGGTTCTTCTGCTCATCGGTGGAGGATACTTTCTTGTCCGCCATTCTTATTATTTCTTGGTCCTTGCCATGCTGATGGTTGGCGGCCTAAGAGTGGAAGACAAGAAGATCTTTGCAATGTATCTGATGGTGGCGACAGTGTTTTTCACTGTGATGTTTACGCATTTTCTGATTACAACACCAGATTGGCAAACGTTAGATATATGGTGGAATGGTATCCATTTCGGATGTATCAACACTACAGACTGCCAGGGGATGATTTTTTTCATTCTTGTGGCGTGGCTGTTTTATAGAGGCAGAGAAGTCCGATATGTGGAGTTCCTGGCGATGGGAGCGATTGTTCTCTGGTTTTGGTGGCACACAAAGGCGGAGGTCAATATGTACTGCTCCATGGCTTGTCTTTTGCTGGCGGGATTTCGGAAATGTGGATCTGTTCTGGGGATTAAAGGGCAAATGAAGCCCCAGCAAATCATTGGTTATGTGATCTCCCTCTCTTTCTTTCTCTGCGCAGCAATAATGATAATCCTGGCAGTTCGTTATAATCCAGATGAAGAGAAGTGGCAGAAACTTAACCAGTTGCTTCATCAACGGTTGGCAAGCCCTCATGATGGTTTCGTCAAATATCCACCCTGCCTCTGGGGTACAGAGTATGTACAGGTAGGATTTGGATATACGCCAGGTTTCAATTATTGGGAGATGTATGCCCAATACGGCTACACCTTTATTGATAGTTCTTATCCTAATATCCTGATCAACCACGGTTATCTGGTCTTTGCTATGCTTCTTGGAACGATGTCTTATGTATCATTCCGCTATGCCAAGAAAGGCGAGCTGCTCAAGGTTCTGCTTCTGGCGGTCATCGCAGTAGATTGCGCAGTGGAGTCACATCTGAAAGAATTATCCTGCAATGTTTTCCTATTGCTGCCGTTTGCAACCTTAACAACAGATGATATGCCTATCAAGAGTGTGGATCAATAAACATGACCGATGACGAACTTCGAGCGATTCATTATGCTGAATTAGTAGGACCCAATCCGGTAGAGTGTTTCCCGTATGAAGATGCTTCGGTTCTTCACATGGGCTCCTGCCAAATCTTTGCAAAGGCATTACATGACATCTTCGGTTATGAGATGTGCCGGGTAGATTTAAATCATGGCTTTCATATGTTCTGCAGAACGTCCCAAGGGTATCTCGATGCCAGCGGACTGGCAGATACTGCGCAGGAGCTTGTTGATCGGTTGCCTCCGATAGCTCAAGGAAGAGTGACTGAGATTCAGCCCGTTGATGAGGTACCGCTTGATGACGAGTATGACGCTGAGGGTTATGCTTTTGCCATGAAGGTGATCCAAACTCACATGGATGAATACAGAATTGCGGATTGGCCGGATTCCCATAAAGAAGGCTGGGCAGAAGACAATCATTGACCGGGTGCTTGAGTTGGGAAAATACAGCCTTGACTCTTTGGGATTGTTCATGGGAAGGTATGAGCGGGAAGGTATAGGACGAGAAGGTTTAGACCATGGATCTGCTCATTGACGATCATGCTGTGTTGCGCTATTATGAGCAACTATTTTGATGGGACGCGATGATCCCCCTGTGTCCATCGCCGCGAAGCGCCGCAGATGCAGATAAGGAATCAATCCACGAAACGCTGGCACACAGAGCTTCAATACTTCAAAACACATTGTGCCCATCGAAAACCACGATAGCTTATCGGGCGGCAGAACCATAATAGATTCAATCTACCCGACATCTCATCACTCACACTCGACCAGCGGGAGGAATACGAGAAGCTACGCTCCCAATACACCGAGCTCTTTAACAAGGAGATCAAAATTTCAAGTGAAACCCATAATAAGAGAGGAGCAAAAGGTCCACACAGAGGAAAGACGGCAGCACAAAGCAGCGGTCAAGACCGCCGGGCATGCAGCGTATTCAGTTTAAGAGAGTCTAGGAAGCGATCAATCTGCGGACGCTTTTGACGTGTTCTGGTTTATGGAGGGTATCCGCCAGAAGGACGCCAACGATCTATACAATGCCGACCGGAAAGACATCAGCTTTCACGGTAAAAGAGCGGTGAGGTTTTCCGTCATCAAGGACAAAAGCGTTTTTCATCAGGTTGATGGTACGTTCAACAGTCACCCGAAGGTGGTATAGGTTATCCCAATGCTCTGTATTCCTTGGGATGACGGGATAGAGGCGGAAGTTTTTGCCCGGGTAAGTATATAGACACATTTGCCATAGGAAGAAGCAGTACAAGGGTTTTCACAAGTACAGACCCGGGAAGCACCAATGGGAATAGACTTATGGCAGACCTATTTGAACCTGGTGGAGCGGTGCTTGCCAGAGCACTTTCCCAGATAGGAAAAAGGCGTGCCATCCGTCGGACAAATGGGTGTACCAAAGGGATCAAAACAGGCATTCTGAGCTTTTGCGTTTCTCGGTTTCATGGGAATACAAGCTCGGTGAAAACCGAACATGTCTTTGAGTAAGTGGTAATTATCGTAAGAATCAAAGGCGGAGTTGCCGATGAACGTTCCAAAGAGAAGCCGGGATGGGCGGCAAAGAAGTCCGAAAGTACGGGCTGTAAGGAGGTAGAATCGCCGCTTCCTTATGTGACAACGAACCAAAGGAGAATATGGCGGTGCTACAGGAGATTGGATCAAATGAAGGGTATTATTCTCGCGGGTGGAGCAGGGACTCGGCTCTACCCGCTGACCATGGTGACAAGTAAGCAGCTATTACCGGTCTATCGGTCGTTTTCATCAGGTCGGCACCGATGAGGTCTACGGCGACCTGCCGCTGGACCATCCCGACCTGTTTTTTACAGAGCAGACGGCCCTGCATACCTCCAGCCCGTACAGCTCCAGCAAAGCCGGAGCTGATTTGCTGGCTGTGGCCTACCACCGCACCTACGGTCTGCCGGTCACCATCAGCCGCTGCTCCAATAACTACGGGCCTTATCAATTCCCGGAAAAGCTGATCCCGCTGATGATCGTCAACTGTCTGAACGACAAGCCCCTGCCGGTGTATGGCGAGGGGCTGAATGTGCGCGACTGGCTCTATGTGGAGGACCACTGCAAAGCGATCGATATGGTCATCCGCAAGGGGCGAGTCGGGGAGGTCTACAACATCGGCGGGCACAACGAAATGCGCAACATCGACATTGTAAAGCTGATTTGCCGTGAGCTTGGAAAGCCGGAAAGCCTGATTACATACGTCACTGACCGCAAGGGACACGATATGCGCTATGCCATCGACCCGACGAAAATCCACAGGGAGCTGGGCTGGCTGCCGGAGACAAAGTTCGCGGACGGGATAAAAAAGACGATCCGATGGTATCTGGACAACCGTTCCTGGTGGGAGGAGATCATCAGCGGGGAGTATAAGGACTACTATCAAAGAATGTACGGCGATCGTTGACAAGCGAACAACAGCTAAGCGGCTGGGGACCCTCGCTGCGCAGTTGAAACATCCCATTGGATAATATATACATTGATATTTATGAGTCTACTCTGGATGGCAGAGAGCTTTTCCGCTCCAGGGTAGTGAATGACTTGGCGAATTCCAAAGCAGAAAGGGACCCATATGAGCAGAGAGACAGAAAAAGTGCTTCGGGAATTCCATGCGTTTCTTGAGGAGCGTGAGCCAAAAAACGGCGAGGAAGCGAACAAGCTCTTCAACCAGTTCCTGAACAAGTACAATGGAAAGCAGCGGCCCAGGCAAAAAGAACCGGAGCCGGAGGATGCCTATGACTACCTGGAACTGGCGGAAGAGGCGAGAACGAAAAAGGCCAAGCTGGAATACATTGACCGGGCGCTGGAACTGGAACCCGGCAATTTGGACGCGCTGATCATGCGGGCAGATCTCCAGACAAAAGAGTTGAATCAGTTCTATGACCTCCTGCAGCCCATCCTTCAGGAAGGGGAACGGCAGATGCGGGAAGGCGGCTATTTCAAAAATGACATGGGCGACTTTTGGAGCGTTTTTGAGACGCAGCCGTATATGCGGGTACGCGAACAGAACTTTTCGGCGCTGATCGAGCTTGGTCGGATGAAAAAGGCCATCCAGGTGTCGCCGCCGAGCTATCCTGTCGGAAAATAGCCGGGCAATTCTGTCATCAGCGCCGAATGTATGCTGTCGTGTAGCAGCCGGTCTAAAATGACGGGAAAGAGAGCGACGCAGCAGCATCGCTCCCGGCAAACCCCATGAGGCGCTCATGTCGCTCCCCAGCGTTGCACTATCCTCCTCGTGGGTAAAGCCCCTGGTTAGGTTTCGCCATCAATTACCTGCTGCACCATCTTGTCATCAATAATGGTCCGGCGGTTTTGGTAGGCGTAGATCAGAGAGTTGCGGCAGACGTTGTTAATCAGACGAGGGATGCCGCTGGTGTATTCAAAGATCAGTTTTTGGGCGTCATCTGAAAAGATAGAACCCTGGAATCCTGAATAATCCAACTGGGTCTGGATGTAAGCTTTCATCTGGGACAAATCATACGGCTGCAGAATTGCGTGGATTTCTACGCGCTCCCAGATAGCACGGTAAGCCTGTGTATGGAGCTTGTTCCAAAGCTCTGTCTGTCCGCAGAGGATTAACGCCATTGGATTCCTTGAATCCATATCAATGTTCAGGAGAAAGCGGATTTCTTCCAGCATCTTTCTGTCAAGAAGATGGCTTTCATCCACGACGACAACCAGTTTGTGCTGTCCCACACCGCGCATGATCTCAGTCTCACGGTGGAGTGCTTTGCGGGCTGCAATGCGCTGAGACTTAGTGGGGCATCCCAATTGCTCCAGTAGTTCGCTGTAGAGTGCTCTGGGCGTCAGATTGGAATCGGCCAGATAGCGTAGAAGAAACGCTGAACGAACTTCTGGAGCAGGAGGCGTCCAAGCTGACGCAGGCGGCTCGGTATGAACGCAGCGAAGCACGGCAGGGCTACCGGAGCGGCCACTATGACCGCAATCTCACCACGACCTCCGGCGAGGTGACGCTTCACGTGCCGCGGCTGAAGGGTATGACCTTCGAGACGGCCATCATTGAGCGCTATCGTCGAAGAGAAAGCAGCGTAGAAGAAGCGCTTATGGAGATGTACCTGGCCGGTGTTTCTGTCCGCCGAGTGGAGGACATCACTGAGGCGCTTTGGGGCAGCAAAGTATCTCCTTCCACGATCAGTGAGTTGAACAAGAAGGCCTACGTCCACATTGAGGACTGGCGCAATCGACCGTTACAGGGCGGCAGATATCCGTATATCTACGTTGACGGCATCTATCTGCGGCGGAACTGGGGAGGAGAATACGAAAATGTATCTGTATTGGTGGCCATCGCCGTAAACGAAGACGGATACCGAGAAGTCCTTGGTGCAGCCGAGGGCATGAAGGAGGACAAGGCCAGTTGGGTCAGTTTCTTCCAATGGCTGAAAGGGCGTGGTCTGAACGGTGTGAAGCTCATTGTCGGAGACAAGTGCCTGGGTATGCTGGAAGCGGTTGGAGATGTGTTTCCCGACGCCAAATACCAGCGCTGCATCGTCCGTTTCTACCGCAACGTGTTCAGCGTTGTTCCCAAATCCAAAGTAAAACAGGTCGCCAAAATGCTGAAGGCGATCCACGCCCAGGAAAGCAAGAAAGCGTCACGGGAGAAGTCCAGGGCTGTTGTGGCGGAATTACAGGCCATGAAACTGAAAGAGGCTGCCAAGAAGGTGGAGGACAGCATAGAAGAAACGCTGACTTACTGCGACTTCCCCTCAGAGCATTGGACGCGGATCCGCACCAACAACGTCATTGAACGGTTGAACCGCGAGATCCGGCGACGTACACGGGTGGTCGGCTGTTTCCCAGATGGAAACTCCGCATTGATGCTGGTCTGTGCTCGGTTGCGGCATGTTGCCGGGACACAATGGGGCAACAAGAAGTATATGAACATGAAGCACCTGGAGGCGGCGGAGACCGTCTCCCTCGCCGGCTGACTTCATTCACCAGAGCTGCAAACCAATTTGCGCAATTATCTTGACACTACCATTATTTTACTCACCATGACTGATTTCTCCTATTATAAAATCATATGGCCGCCTGAATCCTGTTACAATACCGGCCTCATACCGGCTAAGGCTCTGCTGTCAGATACCAGAGATGGCGGCCAATGTGACTTTCCAGTCTGACATAATACTTCTCCTCCCGCTCATACAGCAGCCGGAAAAAGACGCTTCGGAACCAGGGCTGGGCCAATAGCAGCCCGTAGCAGATGTGCATGGTCTGGCGGGAAGCGGGGAGGCGCAGATACTCTGGCAGATAGGCGTCACCCTGGAGGTCGATGTCCGGGATCTCCTTCACATCCGTGGAAACATGGTAATACTTCTCCGCCTCGCCCCGATGGGCGATGGCGAACTTGTGGGCCCGGCGGTAAAGCGCCGGGTCTTCTTCTGCAATGACGGCCATGGCCTCCAGCCAGTTGGTACCTGCCGTCTTCACATGGACACGGCCCCCGGTCACCCGCCCCACGGTGGAGAAGACGGAGAACTTGTCCGATCCGGAGTGCAGAGACAGCTTATAGCCAAAGTGCTCCGCGATTTTCTGGTGCACTTCGAAATCCCGGGCAAAGGCATGGAGGTCGCCGGCGTATTCGACGCCCTTCTCGAAGGTGCCGGTGAAGTGGGGGGCGACGCTGTCCGGCCTGACGCCGTTTCGCGCCAGCTCGCTTGCGATCACGAAATGCTCTGCCGGCGTGGTGACCGTCAGCGTTTCGTCGATGGAAAGCTCAAAATCCGCGTCGGAGCCGCGATCCTCCCGGATATAGCGGTAGCAATCGACGGCATGGTCAATGGCCTTATGGAAGGTCAGCACGATCCGCCTCAGCTCGGCGGGGGAGAGGCGCCCCGCCAGGGGCAGCTCCTTGTCCAGGTAACCCGCCTCATAGCGCGCCCGCACTACTTCCGGCAGCTGTCCGTAGGCCGCGGCGGCCTCCTCGTCGGACAGCGCAGACACCGCCGTGTCGATCTGCTCCGAGCAATCCAGGGTGATCATGCTGCAGCCGCTCTCCAGCGCGTAAGCGATTTCTTTCTTCGTTTTCAGATGGTCCCCGTCGGCCCCGTAGCCGCCCTGATACCCCTCCTGAAATACCCCGAAGGCGGC
>JAEEGL015474360.1_pt1 | contig 48500 bp, 42 predicted proteins | sample 9134231 | NCBI WGS metagenome assembly JAEEGL01 (sample SAMN16246548, study PRJNA631951) | gut metagenome | biome: gut microbiome; feature: rumen; material: fiber-attached | host: Bos | place: Iran: Karaj | collected 2018-10 | reverse complement strand
AGAACAATCACATCGCAAGAAAGACCAACTATGAAAAGCATGGTCGCTTGGCAGATATGTAACGCGTTTTAAAAAGAGGAAGTAATCTATGAGTTTAGAAGGAAAGACAGTTGTACTTGGGGTAAGCGGAAGTATTGCCGCGTATAAATCAGCGTACCTTGCATCTGCACTGGTAAAACAAAAAGCAGATGTCCATGTGATTATGACAAAAAATGCCACGAATTTTATTCACCCAACCACCTTTGAAACCTTAACGGGAAATAAGTGCTTGGTGGATACATTTGATCGCAATTTTGAATTTCAGGTAGAGCATGTTTCTTTAGCAGAAAAGGCGGATATTATGATGATTGCTCCGGCCACGGCTAATGTAATTGCCAAGTTGGCAAATGGTCTGGCGGATGATATGTTAACCACCACCGCTTTGGCTTGTGAGGCACCCATTGTGTTGGCGCCTGCCATGAATACTCATATGTACAACAAGCCGGTGACACAGATTAATTTATCCAAGTGTGCAACCTTGGGCATGCAGGTACTTACTCCGGCAGAAGGTCGCCTTGCTTGCGGCACCACAGGTATCGGGAAAATGCCGGAACCGGAAGATCTTTTAAATGTAATTTTATATATGATTGAACGGGAAAAAACTTTGGCAGGAAAAAAGGTGCTTGTAACCGCAGGTCCTACCAAAGAAGCCATTGATCCGGTACGCTTTATTTCCAATCATTCTACAGGGAAAATGGGCTATGCCGTTGCGTCCCAGGCAGCAAAAATGGGAGCTGAGGTGACCTTAATTTCCGGACCGGTAAATTTAAAAACTCCGGTGGGGGTGGAAGTAATAGATGTGGTTTCTGCAAGTGATATGTATGAGGCTGTGACATCTCGATTTGAAGAAAGCGACATTGTGATAAAGGCAGCAGCAGTCGCAGATTTTACTCCGAAAAGCGTGGCGGAAGATAAAATTAAAAAAACGGGAGCAGAAGATGCTTCCATCGAACTAACTTCAACTAAAGATATTTTAAAAACTTTAGGAGAGAAAAAGGCGCACCAGTTCCTTTGCGGATTCTCCATGGAGACCAAGGATTTGGAAGAAAACTCCAGAAAGAAACTGGAGAAAAAGAACTTGGATATGATCGTTGCCAACAACGTAAAAGAAGAGGGTGCAGGATTTCAAACCGACACCAATGTGGTGACGATTATTACAAAGGATAAAGAGGAACATCTTCCGATTTTAAGCAAGGAAGAAGTGGCCTTTGAGATTTTAAAACGTATCCATAGTATGCTATAATCTTTCCTAGATGTGTTTTGAGGAAAGGGAGAAAAAATGTCTTTTGTACATTTGCATACACATACGGAATACAGCCTTTTGGACGGCTCCAATAAAATCGTAAACTATGTTTCCAAAGTAAAGAACATGGGGATGAATGCGGCAGCCATTACAGACCACGGCGTGATGTACGGTGTCATTGATTTTTACAAAGAATGTAAAAAGCAGGGCATCAATCCCATCTTGGGATGCGAGGTCTATGTGGCACCGGAATCCAGATTTGACAGAGAGTATTCCAAAGGGGATGACAGGTATTATCATTTAATTCTTTTGGCAGAAAACGATACAGGTTATGCCAATCTTATGAAAATCGTTTCCATTGGATTTGTAGATGGATTTTATTATAAGCCTCGTGTGGACTTCGAAACCTTAGAGAAGTACCACGAAGGCCTTATTTGCTTGTCTGCATGTTTGGCAGGTGAAGTGGCCAGAGAGCTTGCAAAGGAAAACTACGAGGGTGCAAAAGCCATTGCCTTAAAGTACGAAGCATGCTTTGGTAAAGGCAATTATTTCTTGGAAATGCAGGACCACGGAATTCCGGCACAGCGTATTGTAAATACCGGACTTATGCGTTTGCATGAGGAGACAGGAATTGACCTTGTGGTGACAAATGACTGCCATTATACCAATGCTGAGGATGCGGAATCCCATGATTTGTTGCTTTGCATTCAGACCGGAAAAAAGGTGCAGGACGAAGATCGTATGCGCTATGAGGGCGGTCAGTTCTACGTAAAAAGCGAAGAGGAAATGGCAAAACTTTTCCCTTATGCAAAAGAAGCAATGGAGAACACCCAAAAAATCGCGGATCGATGCCATGTGGAGATTGAATTCGGCCATACCAAATTACCGCATTATGAGGTGCCGGAAGGATATGATTCCTGGACCTATTTAAATAAGTTATGCTTTGACGGACTTGATCGCCGCTACGGAGATAAGGCGGATGAGATGAAGCCACAGCTTGAGTATGAGTTAAACGTTATTAAGACCATGGGATATGTGGATTATTTCCTTATCGTATGGGACTTTATCAATTATGCAAGAAGCGTGGGAATTCCTGTGGGACCGGGACGTGGTAGTGCGGCAGGTTCTTTGGTGTCTTATACAACGGGAATTACCAATATCGATCCGGTACGCTATCAATTGTTCTTTGAGCGATTCTTAAACCCGGACCGTGTATCCATGCCGGATATCGACGTGGATATCTGCTACGAACGAAGAGGCGAGGTTATCGCATACGTGGTAGATAAGTACGGTGCAGACTGCGTCACCCAGATTATTACCTTTGGTACCTTAAAGGCGAAAAACGCCATTCGTGACGTGGGACGTGTGTTGGATTTGCCTTATGCCTATGTGGACGGCATTGCAAAGGCGATTCCAAATGAATTAAATATTACCATTGCAGGAGCCATTGAAAAGAATCATGAGCTTCGAGAGCGTTATGAATCCGAAGAGGATGTAAAGCGTCTTTTGGATTATGCCATGAGCTTAGAGGGACTTCCAAGAAACTCCGGAACCCACGCGGCAGGCGTGGTGATTTCCCAGTCGCCTATGGATCAGTTTGTTCCTTTGGCACTTTCTTCCGAAGGGCTTCCGGTGACCCAGTTTACCATGACTACCATTGAGGAACTTGGTCTTTTGAAGATGGACTTTTTAGGACTTCGTACCCTAACCGTCATTAAAGATGCCTGCGACATGGTGAAAGAAAACCATGGGGTAGACATTGATTTTGATACTATGGAGTATGACGATCCTGAGATTTTTAAATTGATTTCCTCCGGAAAATGTGAAGGTATTTTCCAGTTGGAATCCGCGGGCATGAAGTCCTTTATGAAGGAGTTAAAGCCGGAAAGTTTGGAGGATATTATTGCAGGAATTTCTCTCTATCGTCCGGGCCCAATGGACTTTATCCCGGCCTATATCGAAGGAAAAAATAATAAAGATGCGGTGACTTATGACTGCCCGCAGTTAGAGCCGATTCTAAAACCTACCTATGGCTGTATCGTTTACCAAGAGCAGGTTATGCAAATCGTACGTGACCTGGCAGGCTTCTCCTTAGGCAGATCCGATGAAGTGCGACGTGCCATGTCAAAGAAAAAGACAAAGGTCATGGAACAGGAGCGTCAAAGCTTTGTCTACGGAAATGAAGAAGCAGGCATTCCGGGCTGTGTGAAAAACGGCATTCCGGAAAAGGTGGCAAATAAAATCTATGACGATATGATTGACTTTGCAAAGTACGCATTTAACAAGGCTCATGCGGCATGTTATGCGGTGGTGGGATATCAGACTGCGTATTTGCGAAACTACTATCCGGCAGAGTTTTTTGCGGCGCTTATGACTTCCGTTATTGGTGCGTCCACAAAAATATCTGAGTATATTCAGGTGTGTCGTTCCATGGGAATTGATTTGCTTCCTCCGGATGTCAACTCTGCTACCGGAGCCTTTCGTGCCATTGATGGAAAGGTTTGCTATGGTATGTACGCTATCAAGAGTGTAGGCCGTCCGGTCATCGATACCATCGTATCCGAGCGCGAGACACACGGGGCATATACTTCTTTGGAAGACTTTATTAAGCGTGTTTCCGGCAATGGTGTAAATAAGCGTGCCATTGAAAACTTAATCTTAGGTGGTGCCTTGGATTCCCTTCCGGGCAATCGCCAGCAAAAGGTAATCATCTTTGGGGATATTGTGGATTCCCTTTCAAAGAACAAGGGAGAAATCTCCGGACAGATGTCGCTTTTTGATATGGTGGGAGAAGAGCAAAAAGAAACCTTTAGCTTTAAATTCCCCAATATCGGCGAGTTTGATAAAGAAGAGATGCTTGCTAAGGAAAAGGACGTTTTGGGCATTTATGTATCCGGTCATCCCTTGGAAGAATACATGGACGTGATGGAACAAAACGTTACCGCAAAATCCACCGAGTTTATGCTGGAAGAGGGAGAAAGCGAAGCTGCTATTGAGGACAATAAAGAAGTGATTGTTGGCGGAATGCTTACGGAAGTAAAACAGCATTTTACCAAAAGCAACCAGACCATGGCGTTTGTGACCTTGGAGGACTTGTACGGCTCCGTGGAGGCCATTATATTCCCGCGAGATTACGAGAAGAATCGTCGCTTTTTAAATGAGGATGAAAAGGTGTTCCTTCGTGGCCGGGTTTCTGTGGAAGAAGAAAAGAATGCAAAACTGATTGTCAGTGATGTGATTCCTTTTGCAAATCTTCCAAAGACGTTATGGGTTCAATTTGAAACCATGGAAGATTATAATGAGGAAAAACTGCTTTCTTTCTTTGCCGGAAATGAGGGCAATGACTCCGTAAATATCTTTATCAAATCCACTCGCCAGATGAAAAAACTTCCTGCCAAGTGGATGGTGGACGCGACGCCGGAACTGCTCGCGGAATTACGAGAGGCTTACGGCGAAGAAAATGTAAAAACAGTAGTTGGAAAAATAGGAGGATAATTATGTCAAAAGAATACGTATATCAGACCCAAGGAGTATGTGCACGAGAAGTGCATTTTGAAATTGAAGACGGAAAGTTACACAACGTAAAGTTCGTTGGTGGCTGCGACGGAAATACAAAGGCTATTGGAAAACTTTTGGAAGGCGCAGACGCTGCAACTACTGCAGATATTCTTCGCGGAAACCTTTGCGGAATGAAGGGCACCAGCTGCGCGGATCAGCTTTCCAAAGGAATTACAAAAGCACTATCTGAACAATAGAAGACAGGGTAGAAGACAGGGGACGGTTCTCTGTCTCCTTTTTCACATTTAAGGGGGATAAAGATATGGAAATTGGACGAGTTGGAACAGAAGCCTTTGTGGCACTTGGAATCGGTGCAGTGGTTGGATTTTTGGCTCCGCTTGGAATTGCCATCTGGTGGCTGGTAAAGAAAAAGGAAAACTTTGTCACCTATTTGGTGGGCGTAATTACCTTTTGCTTGTTTGTATTTGTGTTGGAAAAGCCCATACAAAATGCACTGATTATTCCGGATCATGCAGTTAGTCGATTTATCAATGCCCGTCCCATTCTTTGGGCGTTTCTCGTCGGATTGTTCCCGGGCGTGTTTGAAGAAACAGGTCGATTTGTGGCATTTAAAACTCTTCTTAGAAAAAAGAAAAATAAAGAAACCTCTATCACTTACGGAATCGGCCATGGTGGCGTGGAAATGATGATTCTTTTCGGTCTTACCTATGTCACATATATTTCCTATGCGGTAATGATGAATACCGGGACGTTTCAAACGGTAATCGATCAGGTGATGACACAGGCACCGGATCAGGTGGATGCGGTTTATGAAATGGCAAACCAGATTTCATCTTTAACCATTGGAGCATTTTGCCTGGCGCTTATAGAGCGTGTGTTTGCATTCCTATTTCATGTAGGAGCATCTATATTGGTATTCTATGGAGCCAGGGACAGGAGAAAATGGTGGCTGTATCCGGTTGCCATCGCAGTTCATACGGCACTGGATATGTTTGCGGGATTGTACCTAAATGGTACGCTTCAGATTTCACAGATGACGTTGGAAGTGGTAGTCGCGGTGTTTGGAATCGTGGTATTCTTAGCGGCTTATTTCATACTCTATAAACAAGACCATACCATCTTTATAGAAGAATAAAAAATCGTAGAATCTTTTTGTGTAGGGCTCTTCTTTGGAGCCCGGCAAAAAGTATTCTACGATTTTTTAATTGTTATTATTTTATAGAGAAGACATAGAACCGTCCCCTGTCTTTTCAGGAGACACAGAACCGTCCCCTGTCTTTTTTATGCGTTGTATCCGCTGATTAAGCTGTATACAAACAATCCGATGCAGCTTAAGGTAAATAAAATCATACCAAGGTTACACCAAACTTTTTTCTCTTCCTCTTTTGGAAGCTGAGCAGATTCTTCGGCATAGGCGATTTTCTTTTTGCCGGTAAAGAAGAATACCGCACCTACAATTGCCAAGGTGTAGAGAACTGCTTCGTATGCCAAAAGCCCCATGAAATAAGGAGATGCTAATAATTTCGTTGGATCTGTTTCCGTTAAATCCACACCGGCCACAAGTCTGGGAGCAACTACGCCTCCGAAGAAGTTAATGGTCATATGCATCAGCATGGTATAAATAACATTTCCGGTTTTGTAGTAAACATATCCGAAAACAATTCCCAAAAACCAGGCATAGAAAAACTGTGCCAGATTACCGTGGAATAAACCAAACATTAATGCGGAAGTCATGATGGCTACATGTCCGCCGAATCTATGCATACGGTCGATTAAAAACTTACGGAAAATCATTTCTTCCACGATGGGAGCCAAAAGCGCCAACACAATGGAGCCGATGGCAGAACTGTCAGAAGTTAATGCTTCAATTGCTGTTCCGGTGTTAATACCAAACTGGTTGAAAACAACGCCTACAATGCTGCCGATGATACTTCCCACTACCATTGCAAAAAATGCAATACATAAGAAGTAAAACCATTTGCCGACGCCGATAGAAGAAGTGTTTTTCAAATCTTCTCTCGGGATGCGCTTCATTAAAAAGCAGGTAATCGGAAAAGCGACACAGTAAAGAGGTACAAATGCAACAATCCAAAACATAAATCCGGGAGCATCATTTGCTCCGAAAAGGTGATTGGATAAAAGTATTCCTCCGATTTGCAGGCCGCTTCCCACCAAAAGGAAGACAAACAATGCCATTCCTAAGGCTGAAAAAGTTTCTTTTGATGTACGTTCGTTCATATTTCCTCCAATATTTCGAGTAAGTATTACTCATTTTTTTAGCCTTGTGTATTATGTCAGATATGGGGAATAATTGCAAATACTTTTAAGAAACGTTTGCGTTAAAGCACATATCTAATTCATTTTCTAAAATGTCCAATTGCAGCGATTCTTTTTCGTTGGCCTCTTCTCTGGCATTTGCAATCATTTTTTCCAGATACCCTTGGACCCGGGTAAGTTCTTTGCTCTTTTGATATACCAATTCAAATCCCATGCAACATTGGGAGATGGTGGATTCAAACTTTGAACGTTCAAAAGTTCGGGGCACGCAACGATGTTCCAATACGCACTGCATGATTTCTTCTCTGGCACAATCTCGTTGCTGATCAACTTTGAAATTGGAACGATCCTTGTATGGAATCTCTGCGATTACCCGGAAAATGTCTACTTTATCCGCATCCCGCAAAAGGTTTGCAAACAGGGTTTCCCTTTCACTTAAATCCTCCGGGATGGTTAGTTTATTGTGCAGGCGGATGGATTGCTCCGTCAGGTTCTCCCAATCCTCAGGCAGTCCGGTTACATCAAAGTTTTGTATAAACCCATCTACAAATAGAATGTCCGCGGAAAGCTCTGCGTGATCGATGGATTTGGCATCAAAAAAGGTTCCAAAGCGTCGAAGCTGTTCAAAGCGGCCGATGTCATGTAACAGTCCCATAAACCAGGCAAGCTCAATATCTGCCTCGGTCAAGTTCAAACTTTTGGCAATTTCATCCGCAATCTCACATACCTTAAAAGAATGCTCAATTTTTAACGCCACCTTCGGCTCGGAAGCATCATAGTTTTCTGTATAGTTCTGAAATATTTGTATGTTTAATTCTCTGTTCATAAACATCATCTTACCAAACTTCCTACTTGTATTCCATTGAAATCCGTGATATATTTTATGTGTCAATTAATTAAACCTTTTAATTAATTCCGAAAGGGGATTACGGAGGATTGTATGAGTAATCAGAAGAGATTAATAAATCTTATTATCGGACCGGCTTTATATGTGATTATTTGGCTTTTGGGTTCCGGTGCAAATCTTATGGATGTCACAGCTGCCAAAGGTCTTGGCGTGGCTGTTTGGATGATTTACTGGTGGGTAACCAGACCGGTTAATATTACGGTAACCGCTTTACTTCCGGGAGTAGTAAACGCACTGTTTAATATCGTTCCTATGGAAAATGTTATTTCGCAGTATGCTTCCTCAAGTATTGTACTTATTTTTGGCTCATGCTTACTTACAGCTCCGTGGGCAAAGATTGGATTGGATAAGCGAATCTCATTAAAAGCTCTTTCCTTAATCGGACCGTCCATGAAATCTCAGATTGCGGTTTGGCTTTTGGCTGCTGCAGTGTTATCCAATATGATGCCAAACGTAGTGGTAGTAGCAATCTTTACACCCATTGCGGTTTCCATGCTTGCGGCTGCCGGATATAAGGATATCAAAAAATGTGAACCGGCTGTGCCGATTTTGTGTGCCATTGCCTGGGGCTCTCAGTTAGGTGGCGCAGGTACTCCTCTTGGTGGTGCCATGAATATTACCGCCATTTCTTTTATTGAAGAATTTACGGGTTCCGAGTTTATGTATGTGGACTGGATTAAAGTGATGCTTCCATATACCATTATCGCAACTTTAGGCGTTATGATTGTTATGATTATGCGACCTATGAAAGTGACTTCTTTGGAGGGAACCAAGGAGTACTTTAAGGAAGAGTATCAGGCTTTAGGACCTATGAAAAAGGATGAAAAAATAAGCCTCGTATTATTTGTAACAGCCATGCTTGGATCCTTTGTTCGTCCGTTGTATGCGGATTTACTTCCGGGACTTGTTCCGGCATATCTTTTCTTAATTTTAGGATGTGTAAACTTTATCATCGTTGGTATGGATAAAAACATGCTTCTTGATTGGGACGAAGCTCAAAAGGAAGTTATGTGGGGAATGTTAATTCTCTTTGCCGGCGGCTTGGCTTTGGGACAGATTTTAACCGGCTCCGGCGCAAATGATTGTATCGCAGGTGTGATTTCAAATCTTCCACTTTCCGGTGGACTTGTAACCATTGCTATCTTTGCAGTCTTTGCAAGTGTGATTTCGGAAATGACAAACTCCACAGTTTCAGCAGCGGTTTCCATTCCGATTGTTATCGGAGTAACATCAAAACTTGGCTTGGCTCCGCTTCCGTATATCTTTACCGTATGTATGGCCATGAACTATGAGTCACTTCTTCCGGTAAGTGTACGAGCAATCTCCGTTGGATACGGACTTGACCCGGACAAGCTTTTAAAGAGCGCAGCACCACTTACGGTTCTTCGACTTGCAATTGCAATTGCAGTTGGATATGTATCCGTTTTAATTATGGCTTAAAAGACAGGGGGACGGTTCTCTGTCACAAATTTCATAAATCAAGAGACGTCGGTATTACGCCGGCGTCTTTTTTTTTGACACAGAACCGTCCCCCTGTCACCTCTAAGACTGTGAAACAGTAAGGATTTTCTATAAAACAGAAATGATTTATTGAAAAACGATAAATTTTTGTTGACACATGGAAATTGGAGTGGTATTTTGAAGACAGGTAGAAGCTAAAAAGACTTTGGGAGGTTGAAGTATGGATAATCAGGTTCAAGTGACAGAAAAGCAAAAAAAACAAAAACGATTGTCAGTAGGACTACGGATTGTATCGGGTTTATTAGCCGTGGTGGCAGTGTTTGCTTTTTCCGGAATGAATTGTTTAAAACGGGCGATTCCGTATCTGACCAGCGATGAGGTATGGAAACTCTTTGGCGGAACGACACAGCAGCAGCCCATTCCTTACGAACGATATGTAGAATTGATGAAAGGGCATTTTGTTTTTTCGTTTGTGGCAATGCTTCTTGTTTATTGTATCCTTTGGGCATTTCAGAGGGTATGCATTGAAATCGGAAAAGACAATTCCTTCTCTGTAGAGAATGTGAAGAATTTTTACAGAATGGCCTGGACTGCAGTTGCAGCTGCAATTCTGTATCTGATTAAAATGATTGTTTTTGTCTCAAGATTTGTGGGCGCCGGTTACGTAAGAGTGGCGGAAGTATTGGCGTGGGGTTATACCATAGCACTATTTGGATTTCTGCTTTTTGCATATCTGTGCCGCTCATTGGCAAAGCTGATTTTTAACGCATACGAAGTGCAAACGGAAAACGATCTTACGATTTAGGAGGTGGTGAGTATGATTGTAACAAACTTAGACGTCATGCTTGCCAAGCGAAAGATGAGTGTGACGGAGCTTTCGGAGAAAGTTGGAATTACCATGGCAAACATTTCCATTCTAAAAAACGGAAAAGCCAAGGCGATTCGATACGAGACCTTAGATAAAATTTGCGAGGCACTTCAGTGCCAACCGGGAGATATATTAGAGTATCGAGAGTAGACAGGAGGAAAAATGGATACAAAAGAAACAAATGTAGTGCTGGCTGAGGCGCAACCTGTGAAGACTCCGCAGCAGCTGTATGCGGAAAAACTTAAAAAAGATCGGGAAGAGGACATGGCAAAGCGTGCCGTCTATGGCGGAAAATATTTGCTCCCTTTTTTCATCTACAGCATCATCTCCACATTTTTTATGTATGACAACTTCAAGGGCATATTGGTTCCTGCGGAGGTGATTCTTACACTTGTAATTATCGGGTTTATGCTAAAGGAAAAAGGAAAGAACTATAAGGCAAAAAGCGTTCCTATTATAATTACTCTCTTGGCACTGGGAGTCTCTTCCACGTTGACAACCTCCACAGTAGTGTTTTGGAATCATGCAGTCAGCTTTTGCCTTTTGATTTTGCTTTTGCTGGAAAACTTTTGTGAGACTTCCCTTTGGGAATTTGCCAATTATGTAAAAGAGTTTTTTGCCACTTTGGGCAAGTGCGTGGAGCGCATGATGGATGTGTTTACGGATACGGTGGCCTATGCAAAATCTCCGGACAAAAAGCAAGCTACCACAAAGACCTATATCGGAATCGGTATCCTGATTTGCATTCCGATTTTACTGATTGTACTTGGACTTTTATCTTCTGCGGATGCGGTATTTAATAACGTTTTGCAGAGCATTCTTCCGGAGGAGATTACAGCCGAATTTGTCATCGGTGTGGTTTGCTTTTTTGTGGCAACTTATATGGCTTCTTATACCGGTATGAAGTATTTTTTCGAAAGAACCGGAGACAAGCCGATAAAGGTGATGGAGCAAAAAGAAGCTCTGATCGGAATTACGGTGTTGATTCCCATTTTATTGGTTTATGCCATTTTCTGCGGCATCCAGGTGTATTATCTGTTCCTCGGAAACGGAACCTTACCGGAAGATTATACCTATGCAAAATATGCCAGAGAAGGTTTCTTCCAGTTGCTTACGGTTGTGGTAATTAACCTTTTGATGATTCTTTTGTTCCAATGGTTGTTAAAGGAATCAAGGGTGTTAAAGGTGCTAATGATCTTAGTGTCCGTAGCGACCTATGTGATGACCGCATCCTCTGCATATCGTATGATGCTGTACGTAAAAAGTTATAATTTTACCACTACAAGATATGCGGTTTTGTGGGCGTTGGCGTTGATTGCCGTATTCCTTTTCGGAATGATTTTAAAAATATGCTTTAAAAAGTTCCCGCTGTTTAAGTTCGGACTTTACCTGTTTTGCGTGTGGTTTACCTGTTTGTCATTCTCCCGACCGGATTACCAAGTGGTAAAGTACAACCTGAATAATTCAAGTGCGGAAAAAGAATTGGATACCTATTATTTGAGAGATGAGATTTCCTCAGATGCGGCGCCGTTGATTGCCGAATATGAAAAAGAGCATGACTCAGAGAATGTGCATGACTGGGTTCAGAATTATCAGGTGCAGATAAACTTACTGGATTATGAATATAATTGGGACGAGGACTATAATTATTGTAGCGAAGAATATGTTCCCACAAAGGCACCGAGTTTTAGAAAGTTTAATTTCTCTGATTATTTTGCACGAAAAGCTTTTGGTTTATAGGCAATTATTTGACACCTGTTTCCTTTAAAAACTATTGAATTTGCGAATAAAAGGTATTAAAATTAGTTAGGTATGTGTATAAATATGTAAATTTATTACCTGTCGCGAAGACAGTTTTTGGAGGACAAAGATGGCAAAAGAAATTAACACTATCGGCGTATTAACCAGTGGTGGCGATGCTCCCGGTATGAACGCTGCGATTCGTGCAGTTGTTCGTGAAGCAATTGTACGCGGTAAAAAAGTCAAAGGTATCAAGCGTGGTTACGCAGGCCTTTTGGACGAAGAGATTTTTGACATGAACGCACACAGCGTTTCCGATATCATTTCTCGAGGCGGTACAATTTTGCAGACAGCTCGTTGCTTAGAGTTCGTTGAGCCTTCTTATCAGAAGCAGGGTGCAGAGATTTGTAAAAAGCACGGTATCGACGGATTGGTTGTTATCGGTGGTGATGGTTCTTTCAAGGGAGCTCAGAAGCTTGCCGCAAACGGAATCAATACCGTAGGTGTTCCGGGAACCATCGATTTGGATATTTCCTGTACCGAGTATACCATCGGATTTGATACAGCTGTTAATACTGCTATGGATGCCATTGATAAGGTACGTGATACATCAACTTCTCATGAAAGATGTTCCATCATCGAAGTAATGGGACGTGGTGCCGGCTACATCGCTTTGTGGTGTGGTATCGCCAACGGTGCAGAGGATGTGTTACTTCCTGAAAGATATAACTATGACGAGCAGGCTATCGTAAATCATATTATCGAGGGCCGTAAGAAAGGTAAGCAGCATCACATCATTATCAATGCTGAGGGTATTGGACATTCCGTATCCATGGCAAAGCGTATTGAAGCTGCCACCGGTATTGAAACCAGAGCAACCATTTTAGGTCACATGCAGCGTGGTGGTTCACCTACCTGTAAGGACAGAGTGTATGCTTCCATTATGGGTGCTTTAGCAGCCGATCTTCTTTGTGACGGTAAGTCTAATCGCGTGGTTGCATACAGCCACGGTGAGTTCGTTGATTATGATATTGATGAAGCACTTGCAATGAAGAAAGATATTGATGAGTATCAGGTACAGATTTGTAAGGACCTTGGTAATTCATAAGATAAAATGACATTTTAAAAGAATTTGGCAGGCTGGAAATGTGATTTTCAGCCTGTTTTTTCGCGCAAGGGGAAGTTATGATTGAAAGCACTTCAAATGCCGGCGTGAAGCTGGTCATCGGATTAAAAGAAAAAGCAAAGAATCGAAAAAAAGAAAACGCCTTTGTGGTGGAAGGCCCCCGCATGGTTTTTGAAACTCCGGTGCATCTGCTAAAAAAAGTGTATGTTGCTGAGTCTTTTGATTTCGGAGTAGAGGAAGAAAGAAAACTCCTTAGCCTGGTGCAGCAGTCTGTAACCGTAGAAGAGGTGACGGATAAAGTCATGAAAGCCATGACGGATACGGTAACGCCCCAGGGAATCCTGGCGGTAGTAGAAAAGCCTGAGTACAAATTATCGGATCTGCTTGCGGACACCCCGCTTTTACTGGTATTGGAAACCATTCAGGATCCCGGAAATCTGGGAACCATCATCCGAACAGCAGAGGGTGCAGGTGTTACCGGAATCGTTATGAGTAAGGATACGGTAGACTTGTTTTCTCCGAAGGTAGTTCGTTCCACCATGGGAAGCCTTTACCGGATGCCTTTTTATGTGGCGGAGGATTTGCCGGCAACAGTTTTGGAATTAAAGGAAAAAGGCATCACTTTTTTTGCTGCACATTTACAGGGAAAAAAGTGTTATGATGAGAATGACTATAGAAAGCCTACGGCCTTTTTCATCGGTAACGAAGGCAACGGCCTTTCCGATGAAATCGCCGCCCTTGCAGATGAGAAAATCCTCATCCCCATGGCCGGCCAGCTTGAGTCATTAAACGCAGCTATGGCAGCTGGAATTCTGTCTTATGAGGCTGCGAGAGTACGTAGAATATAATTAGTTAAGTATTAATTCCCGACGCGAGCAGGGAAGTAGAATAAGGATAAAAATGCGGATATGGTTTAAAGAGTGGAAAGACAACCGCCTGGTCACAGACTATGAGGTAAAAGACGAGTCAGTTGACACACGAACCCACAAAGTGTTCAATGCTTTGGAAGAGGCTTGCAACGTGCTTGATTTGTCAAAACCCATTTGGTTGGATTCTGCCATTAGGGATTTTAAACGGGATGCAAAAGCCCGGTTTTATCAAGAGAGTTTTATGGATGAGATTTCCTTTGACTATTTGGAAATCCATGTGATAGAGGAGGACTGATATGGATCAGATTGAATATCTTGCACAATGTAAGGGAGAGGGAGTAGATACCTGGCGCTCTGTTATGCTGTTGTATCAGGCAGCTTTGCGTGAGTTGGATACCAAGATTGCGATTTTAAATGAGGAGTTCCAGCATACCCACCAGTACAATCCTATTGAATACGTAAAGAGTCGTGTGAAGAGTCCGGAAAGTATTGTGAAAAAGTTAAAGCGATACGGTTACGAGGACAGCATGGAAAACATGGTGGCTTATTGCAATGATATTGCAGGACTTCGCATTGTTTGTTCTTTTACTTCCGACATTTATCGTATGGCGGATATGATTGGACGACAGAACGATATTACAGTAATCTCCATCAAGGATTATATTAAGAGCCCGAAGGAAAGCGGATACAAGAGCTATCATATGCTGGTGTCCATTCCTATTTTCCTTTCCGATAAAGTGGTGGATACAAAGGTGGAGATTCAGATTCGAACCATCGCTATGGACTTTTGGGCTTCTTTGGAGCATAAGATTTATTACAAATTCGAAGGCAACGCGCCGGACTATATCAGCAAGGACTTACGGGAGTGTTCCGGAATTGTATCCATGCTGGATGCAAAGATGTTGTCATTGAATGAAGCAATTGCAGAGGCAAAGAGAGTCGATGAGAAAAAGGATATTTGATGTTATTCAAATAGGGTCAAAAGAGGATGTGCCGAGTGCCGTATGTGACTATGTGATTGTGGCCTCCATTTTCTTAAATCTTTTGGCTTTGTTTTTGGGCACATTTCAGATTTCGGATGATTTAAAAATCTGTATGAATCGGATTGAAACCGTTACGGTGGTGATATTCATTGTCGAGTACGTGCTCCGTGTGTGGACGGCGGATTTTTTGTATCCGGAGTATTCAGGAATAAAGGCAAGACTGGCATTTGTTTTTTCCATATTCGGACTGATTGATTTGCTTTCCATTTTGCCTTATTTTTTGTTGATGCTTCCAAGCGGAATGGTGGCTTTTCGAGTGCTTCGCGTATTTCGAATCTTCCGTCTGTTTAAAATCAATGCCCAGTATGATGCCTTTAACGTGATTATGGACGTTTTAAAGAATAAAAAAGATCAGATTATTTCATCTGTATGCATTGTTCTTATTATGATGCTGGCATCTTCGCTTATGATGTATTCCGTAGAACATGAGGCTCAGCCGGATGTATTTAAAAATGCGTTTTCCGGTATATGGTGGTCGGTGTCTACCTTGCTTACCGTAGGATACGGAGATATTTATCCAATCACAACTTTAGGCCAGATTATGGCGATTATTATGTCTTTTTTGGGCGTGGGCCTGGTTGCCATCCCCACCGGTATTATCAGTGCCGGATTTGTGGAGCAGTACACCCGCATGAAACCGGTACATCCTGTGGCAGGAGGAGATGACCTTCAGTTTATGATGGTGTCCTTAGAGGAACATCACCCCTGGATTGGCAAAACCCTTTCGGAGATTTCCGTTCCCGCGGATTCCATTATCGTATCCATTCTTCGGGATGAGACAGTCATGATTCCAAAAGGGGGCGTACGGTTGCACAAAGGCGATTTGCTTACAATTTGTAAAAAGAAATAAAAAAACCCCGCCTTAGCGGGGATTTTTTTATTTCTGAGAACGCTTATTTGTTCTCGTTCTTCCATGTCTCGAATTTCTCCAGCACGGCATCATAGGTTCTTTGTGAAATGTCGGGCAATTCCTTGCCCCAGGTTTTTGTTGCTTCCTCAAAGCCTTTTTTAAATGCATCCAAAAGCTCTTCGGCTTTGGACGAATCGCCGCCGCTTAAAGCCTTTGCAAAATCCAGGATACGATCGGAGGTCTTGTCTACTCCCCAGTATCCGTCTTCTGCAATGTCTGCCTGGGCCTGCTTCTTGGTCTCTTCATCGACTTCGAAATTACCGTCTGCCAAAAACTTCCACATGTCATCGGCAATACCGATGGTTTGTCCTTGCTTTGCAATGCTTTGACGAACTACGTCAAAAAGCTTTGCTTTCTGTTCTTCGGCATCGGCTTTTAATTTTGCAATCATTGCACTGCGATCGGTTTCCTTAGCAGAAACACTGCCCAAGTCTTCTGATTTTTCGTATGTAGCGGCTGTTTCGGAAAATTTGGATTTATCTGCGGAATCCGTGGATTCTGCGGACTTTTTGGTGCCAGCGGAATATGCAGCAGTAGTGCTGTAGACCGTGGCTACATTGTTAATAAAATTGATATTCATATGTACCCTCCTTGGCCGACATAAATACGAGACATTAGGAAAAGTAATTTGTATCCGTACCAATAGACCTTTTCCTAATTATAACATCGACAGTTGAAACTGAATAGTTTATATCAAAAAGAAAAAAAAGACAGGAGACGAAAAGACACAGAACCGTCCGCCTGTCTTTTCAAATGTATGGAAAAATGGTAAAATGCATTTTGTATACAAAAGGAGATTTCTATGAAGGAATTAACAAGACAGGCATACGGAAAAATCAATCTCGGCCTAGATGTTTTGGGTAAGCGGGAGGACGGTTACCATATAGTCAAAATGATTATGCAAACCGTGGAACTCCACGACACGTTGGAGTTTAAACGTAATAATTCGGGGCTTATTACCATAACCTGTAATAATGAGTCTTTGCCGGTGAACGAGGACAATCTTTGCATTCGCGCCGCAAAGCTTTTAAAGGAAGAGTTTGGATTCGAGGATGGTGTGGACATTCATCTTACCAAGCGGATTCCCATTGCGGCCGGGATGGCAGGAGGCAGTACGGATGCCGCCTGTGTTCTAAAGGCCGTTAATGATATGTTTGAACTTGGATTAAGTAAAAAAGACCTGATGAAAAGAGGACTTACATTAGGAGCGGACATCCCCTATTGTATTATGGGTGGAACTGCTTTAGCCGAAGGAATCGGCGAAGAGTTGACACGTGTTTCACCTTTGCCGAAAGCACCGATTTTAATCGCGAAACCGCCGGTAAATGTATCCACGGCACAGGTATATAAGGCTTTGGATTCTTTGGAGTCTTATGAGCATCCGAACATTGATGCCCTGATGCATGCCATAGAGTATGAGGATATTATGGGCATTGCTTTAAAGATGGGAAATGTTTTGGCGGATGTGACCATGCCTATGGTTTCCGAAGTCGGAAGAATAGTGGAGTTTATGGAGACTCATGGAGCTATGAAGGCCATGATGACGGGCTCCGGACCCACGGTATTCGGTGTGTTTGAGGATGATGAACAGATGGAAGAGTGTCGAAAAGAACTGGAAGTCTTAGGTATTTGTGAGAACCTGTGCGGCACTTCCACAATTGTATAAAGGAGAATTACATGAACGAGGAATTAAAATTGGATGCAGACGCATACCTGCCCCTTCGGGATGTGGTGTTTCATACCCTAAGGGATTCCATTTTAAAGGGAGAAATGGAGCCGGGAGAGCGTTTGATGGAGATTCATTTAGCAAAGAAGCTTGGAGTTTCCAGAACGCCTATCCGTGAGGCTATCCGTATGCTGGAGCAGGAAGGTTTGGCAGTGATTTTACCAAGACGCGGAGCCATGGTTGCGAAAATGACGGAAAAGGATTTGCAGGATGTATTGGAAATCCGCGATGCCCTAGACGAACTGGCTGCTTTAAGCGCCTGCAAAAAGATTACCCCGGAGGCCATCAATGAATTAAAGGAGACCATGACGGTATTTAAGGAGGCGGCTATTCGCGGAGATGTGCGGGAAGTGGCTATGGCAGACGAAAAGTTCCACAGCATTATTTATAAAGCTGCGGATAATCCAAAACTTATGGTCATCATTCAGAATTTGAAAGAGCAGATGTACCGCTATCGTTATGAGTATGTGAAAGATCACGCCAACTACAATCGTATCCTTGAGGAGCATGAAGCCATCATTCGGGGATTTGAGATGAAGGATAGCGATTACGTGAAAAAAATGATGCACGCGCACTTGGAAAATCAGGTGGAAGCGGTTCGCGATGTGATTCGTCATCAGGAAGATTAAGGGGAACAAAGAGGATATGATTGATGTTAAAGATGTGCGTGTGAAACTGCACTCCGCGCAGGAATCCTTTGGACAAAGGGATGAGCAGCGAAAAGTGGCCAACGGAAAAATATATGAAAGCCATGAAGCCGTTTGCCTGCAATTTCGGGATGATGACACCTCGGAGCAAATCGTTACTCATATGGAAATAAGAAACGGAAATGAAGTATTGGTTCGCCGAACGGGAACCGTGACTTCTGAACTGTTTTTCAAAAAAGAAGAAACCCACAAGTCCTCCCACAAAACGGGATTCGGATGCGTGCGGTTTGAAATCGCTACCCGGGAGCTGGACATTGATGCGGACGCGGAGCACATGAAGCTCCACATTGTATACGATCTCATCAGCGCCGGTGGAGTAGTCAGCACGAATTATATAGAATTGGAAGCAAAATAAAAAAATCTCAAATAGTTTTCACCGGGCGCCAAGGAAGCGGTCTACATGAAAACATATTTGAGATTTTTTTAATATTGTCTTTAATAATTTATTATTTCTGAGCTTCTTTTAATTTACGTGCCAACTTTGCACGGAGGCCTTTCGGCTTTTCCTGCGGACCGTTGTTCTTTCCGTGGAGTCCCTTGACGCCGGTGATGTAAAGTCCGCTGACGGTAGCCTTTACTTCACGCTTGGTAGGAACTTCGTCGAATACTGCGTAGTCGCAGATGAAGGTCATTACCTTCGGACCAACCTTAGCCTTAACGATTGGCATCTTGGAACGCTTTGCATACCAGGGCATGGCGTTAATCATTTCATCCGGAAGACCGGCCTGATTGACACGCATCTTTTTCTTGTCGATGATGAGCATGGAGACGGTCTGCGCAACTTTTGCAACCTGCTCGTCCTGCTCGGCTTTTCTTGCTTCTGCCTTTTTACCTAAAAAATATAAAGCAACGGTGATACCTAATACAACTGCGGTGATAACCAAAAGCACAATTGTAATGGTAGGAATCTGTACTAATAACATTTCATAAATCTCCTTACGTTTCTTGAGTCACTTGCCTATTCTAGCACGAAGGGTATAAAAAAGCAATGAATTTGGCTTTTTCTTCCTACTTTATTATGGTAAAATAATTACGATTGTTATTCCTGTTTTATCAGGGGTGACAAAAGAAAGCGAGGTAAAAAAATGAAGAGATTTGTTGCGGCAGGGCTTGCATTGGCCATGACCTTTAGTTTGGCTGCGTGTAAGGACAAGAATGCGTCTGAAGAGACTACCACTACTCAGGAGACGGAATCAAACAGTTCCGTTGGAGCATTAAGTTACAATCCTGCAGATTATGTAACACTCGGAGAGTTTGAAAATGTACCGGTTACCATTACCGGAAACTATGATACATCAGAGGAAGCTGTTGAGGCATACATTGCCGAAGAATTGGCATCTTTGGGTTATGTAAAGGATGAGGATGCTACTACCGTTAAAAAGGATTCCATTGTCAATGTGGACTATACCGGATTAAAGGACGGCGTTGCTTTTGACGGCGGTACCGCCACGGATCAGACCATTGATGTGGGCGGAAATTCCTCCGTTGACGGCACTACTTACATCGACGGATTTACTTCCGGTTTGGTGGGAGCAAAAGTTGGAGATACCATTGACTGCGACGTGACCTTCCCGGAGAATTACGGTTCCGAGGAATTGGCAGGCCAGCAGGTGGTGTTCCGCTTTACGATAAATTACATTTGCAAAGCTTCTGCTACCATCGATGAACTGACGGATGAGTTTGTTCAGGAAAACTATGATTACGATACGGTGGATGCATTTTTTGAGGCTATGAAGGCTTCTTTGGAAGAAGAGGTAAATACCCAAAAGACTTCCGACATCAGAACTGCCGTAATCAATGCAGTGGTTGCCAATGCCACCATAAACGGCTATCCGGAAGAGATTGTTTCTCAGAGAAAAGAAGCCTATTTGGAAAGCTATACCACACAGTATGGCGGTTATGATAATTTTGAGGCACAGATGAGTGCCTACGGTCTTGATATGGATGAATTCATGGCACAGATGGAAGACGGCATCAAGACCAATTTGGAAACCGAGATGGTATTTGGCTTGATTGCCGATACGTTGAACTTGGAGTTGGATGAAGACGGTTTTTCGGAGTATTGCCAAAAGATGATGACCAATAACGGTGTTTCATCTTTGGATGAATTATACGGTAACTACGGTGGCTCCACTGCAGTGGGAGAGGCTTACCTTCGTCGCATATATATCTGCAATAAGGCAGTGGAATACTGCATCGACCATGTGGGTGAAGTTACCATAGAAGAAGCAGAATCGTAAGACATTTTTTGGGGGAGAGTAATTGAAAAATGTTGGAGCTTGTACTACGACATCCGGAGGCGCATATTCAGGCTTCCGTCATAGTGTTTGATTTGATTTTGTACCTGTTTGTTACAATTCAGTCAAGACGAGAGCAGAGGGAGATAGAATCCTTCCGCTATCTTGTTGTATGCGGAATCGTCATCAGCCTTACGGATGTGGTGCAAAACTGGTGGTTGGACAAGCCTGCGTCAGCTGCCAACGAGTATTTTATTAACAGTTTAAACATGTTAAATTACCTGGCAATCATTGTGTTTGCTTATGGTTTGTATTTCTATTTTCTTGTAATATTCAAGCGTCCGTTACAGATGTGGTGGAGAAATTTCAATCTGGTAATCTTCACTATTTATGCCCTGTTTTTGGCATTAAACATGTACAACGGATGGATTTCTTTATATCACTACGATGAGGGATATTATGTTCACGGCCCTCTGTTTTTCCCTGTGGGAAATCTTATTCCTATTTTCGTATATTTACTCAGTGTTATTTCCTATGCATACAATGCCAGACGATTGAGCTTTCGTTATCGAAGATCCTTGTTTATCGTTATTCTTGTGGTGATTTGCGGTGTGATCGTGCAGCCAATGATTAACGGTCAGGTGACGGTAACCGGTGTCTTTGTTTCTTTGGCGCTTTTTATCCTTTATCTTACGGTGGAGACCGAGGATTATCAGCTTCTTGTGGAGGCAAACGAGATTCTTGAAAAGGCAAAAAAAGAAGCCCAAAGAGCAAATGAGGAAAAGAGTGTTTTCCTGGCCAATATGTCCCATGAGATTCGTACACCTTTAAATGCCTACTTGGGATTAAATGAGATGATCTTAAGGGAAAGTGGCGATGAACAAACCCTGTCTTATGCCAAGGACATGAAGTCTGCAGGTAACGCACTGCTTTCCGTCGTAAACGATGTGTTGGATATTTCCAAAATCGAGACCGGTGATATGGAACTGGTGGAACATCCCTATCACTTTGCGGATTTGATGGGAGATATTGATATTATTATTTCTTCCCGTGCGCAGAATAAGGGACTGAATTTTATTTTAGACATTCAGGACGGTTTGCCGGAGTATCTGGTGGGAGATGCCACCAAACTGCAGCAAGTCATCATTAATATTCTTAATAACTCCGTAAAGTATACGGAAAGAGGCGTGGTTATTTTGGCTGTCCGCGGAAATGTGGTGGATAACAAGCTGAATATGATGATGCAGATTACGGATACGGGCGTAGGTATTTTGCCCAAGGATTTAGAGAATCTGTTTGACTCCTTTAAGCGAGTGGATTCGGAAAAGAATAAAAAGATTGAAGGAACCGGAATCGGACTTTCCATCGTTAAAAAGATTTTGGATATGATGGGCGGTGAGATTCGCATTCACAGCAATTACGGTATGGGTACCCAGACTTATATCGGACTCACCCAGGAGATTTACGATGCAAGCATGACCTATCAGCATCGCAGAATGGAGATTACGGAAAAAGCTGTGGAGGAAGAAACTTCCTTTGATGTATGGTCCCGTTCGATTTTAATTGTGGATGACAATGAAATGAACCTTAAGGTTTTGGAAGGGTTGCTCAGCAGTTCCAAAGCAAAGGTGGTTTCCGAGCCGGGTGGTGCGGAAGCGTTGGCGGTTCTGAAAAAGAAGAAATTTGATATTGTGCTTACGGATGCGTTTATGCCGGTGGACGGAGAAACCGTATTGTACGAAGTAAAGTCCAACCCCAATCACATCAACTACGATACACCCTTTGTGGTGGTTACCGCAGATGCTCTTTCCAGCTCAGAGGAAAAGTATCTTGCCATGGGATTCGATGACTACATCTGCAAGCCTATTGAGCTGAAGCGCTTAAAGGAAGTTTTAAAGAAATTCCTGCCGGAAGCGGTGGGTTATATCGATAAGAATAAGGCCATGGACAACTTTGCGGATGAAACCCTGTACCGGGAAGTCTTAAAGACTTTTTCCACTTCCGCAGAAGATAAGATAAATCATATTCAAAGTGCATTGGATGAGAAAAAGTGGAAGGACTATGTGATTTTTGTTCATGCCTTAAAGTCCAACGCCAACACCATTGGAGCAACGGAGTTGGGAGATATGGCAAAGGAACTGGAAGCAATAGGAAAGCAGTTGTTTGATCAGCAGGGTGCTACGGAACAGGAAAGCATTCTTTTTGAAAGAACTCCCGAATTGCTGAACTTATATAAAACGGTAGCTGAAGAAGCAGGGAAGAGGGCATTATGATTCTGGAATTTGTTACAAAATATGTGAAAGTTTCATATGAGATTTCCGCCATCTTCTTTGACCTGGTTGTGATTGCCTTTATGCATGTAAAAACCTGGGAAAAGGGAGAAAAGACCACCAAACTGTTTCGAATAATGGCTTATTGCGTCCTTTTATGGACCGTAAATGAGGTGTTGGCACCCATTGTGATGGACAGTATGTCGGATTCGGGACCGGGAAATTATTTTGCACTTTTGATGGATTCTTTGCAGTTTTTCTGGGGCGATGTGGCTTTGTTTTCTTTCGTTTTATATATGGAAAACTACACGAATTTTAAACCCATCCCCTGGTTAAGACAGTTGTATATGCTTTTGATTGTAATAGCCACGGGAGTGATCTTTTTAAATCCAAAGACTGAGTGGCTCTTTACCTATTTGGGAAATGGAAACGGTTATATACGAGGCCCTCTTTACGGAATCATCGGATATTTCCCATCCATTTTGTTCGGCTCAACGGCACTGTACTTGTACTGCACCTATTTTAAAGAGTTGATTATCCGAGAGCGTGTGGGATTGCTAAGTACCATTGTGATGATTTTTGCCGGTGCTACCATTCAGCCCATCTTAAACGGTCAGCTGAAGGTGACGGGATTGTTTGCTTCTTACGGACTGTTCGTGCTGTATTTGGCATTGGAAACCAGCGATTATTTGGGACGCATGTCCGCAAAATCAAAACTGGAAGAAGCGCAGGAACTTGCAGCTTCCGCCAATCGTGCCAAGTCCACTTTTATAGCCAATATGTCCCACGAAATCCGTACCCCCATGAATGCGATTTTGGGCATCAACGATTTGATTTTAAAGGACTCCAAAGAGGAGCGTATTTTGGCCTATGCCAAGGACATGAAGCATTCCGGTGATACCCTGCTTACCATTATCAACGATGTGTTGGACATTTCCAAAATCGAAGCCGGAAAAATGGAGGTTCAAAACACTTCTTATCACTTGTCGGAGTTGGTGGACGAACTGGCATTTTCTGCAAAGGAAAAGGCTGCCAAAAAGAGAATCGACTTTACTTTGGAAATGGATGAAAAACTGCCGAATCACCTGGTGGGAGACAAGGAACACTTGGCACAGGTGCTTCGAAATGTTTTGGATAACGGCATTAAATTTACCCGACGGGGATTTGTTAGATTTACGGTAGACGGTGGCATACACGGAGATATTATGCATCTGGTATTTAAGGTGTACGACTCCGGTATCGGTATTAAAGAAGAGGAATTGGATAAGGTGTTTACCAACTTCGGTCGTGTGGATATGGAACGAAACCGAAGCATTGAGGGAACCGGACTGGGACTTTCTTTGTGCCAAAAGATTATGGAACTGTTAAACGGTACTATTTCCGTAAACAGTGAGTACGGTGTGGGAAGTACCTTTACCGTGGAATTGGATCAGTATATTGAAGAGTTTGAATCCATTGCGGACTATCGCGTAGAACATGAGGAATACAATCCCATGACGCAGGTTATGAAAACCGCGGTTCAGAAGCGGTTTTTGGTAGTGGATGACAACGAGATGAACATCAAGGTGGCAGAGGCCTTTTTGGAATCCTCCGGAGCCGAGATTATAACGGAAATGGACAGCGTCCGTGCCTTTACCATGATTCAAAAGGAAAAGTTTGATTTGATTTTCCTGGATGATATGATGCCGCGACTGACCGGTCCTGCCATTTTGACCCGGGTTCGCCGAGGAGCAGGTATCAACAAAGATACGCCCTTTATTATCATGACCGCCAACTCTTCCGAATCCGACAAAAAAGAGTACCTGGATATGGGCTTTGACGGATTTGTGGGCAAACCCATTAAGGAAGAAAAACTCATTGAAGAGGTAAATAAATTTATTGTTTCATAAGCCTTGTTGTGTTATAATGCTTGCGTTATAACAAAACTTCAGGAGGTAAATCTTATGAAACATATTAAGACATTAAATACAAAGAGATTACAGAACACTGTAAAAAAAGGTGGATGCGGTGAGTGCCAGACTTCTTGCCAGTCAGCATGTAAGACCAGCTGCACCGTTGGAAACCAGAGTTGTGAAAACAACAAATAGTATACTGTAAAGATAAAGCATTATCTGACCGAGCTTTTTTATAAGGCTCGGTCGTTTGTGCGTTTTTTTAGAGATTTTTTAGAAAGGAATTTATTGCTTTGATACATCAGTATAAAAACAATGGATTCAATATTGTTCTTGACGTAAACAGCGGTGCCATTCACGTAGTGGATGACATCACTTATGATATTATCGCAGATTATGAATCCTTAGACAAAAAGGGGATTGTAGAAAAAATTGGGAAAAAATATGACGGGGTGGATACATCCGAAATCGAAGAGGCTTACGATGAAGTAAAGGCCTTGGAGGAAGCGGAAGAGCTTTTTACAAAGGATGTATATGAAGACCGTGTCATTGACTATACGAAGCGGGCTACGGTGGTAAAGGCTCTTTGCCTCCATATTGCTCACGATTGTAACCTTTCCTGCAAATACTGTTTTGCGGAAGAGGGATTGTACCACGGAAAAAAGGCGGAGTTGATGCCTTATGAAGTGGGCAAGCAGGCATTGGACTTTTTGGTTGCAAACTCCGGTTCCAGAAGAAACTTAGAAGTGGATTTCTTCGGCGGTGAGCCGCTTTTGAATTTCCAGGTGGTAAAGGATTTGGTGGCTTACGGACGTGAGCTTGAAAAGACTCATGACAAGCATTTTCGTTTTACACTTACCACAAACGGTGTGTTGTTAAACGACGAGGTTATGGAATTTGCCAACAAGGAAATGGACAATGTGGTCTTAAGTATCGACGGACGAAAAGAAGTCCACGATAAGATGCGCCCGTTCCAGAGAGGGGACGGAAGCTACGACATTGTCACACCGAAGTTTATTAAGTTTGCGGAAAGCCGTGGACAAAATAAATACTATGCAAGAGGTACTTTTACCAGAAACAATCTGGACTTTTCAAAGGACGTTTTGCATCTGGCGGATTTGGGATTCAAGCAGATTTCCGTAGAGCCTGTTGTGGCACCGGAAGATGAATCCTATGCCCTGTTGGAAGAAGATTTGCCAAAGCTTTTTGAAGAGTATGATCTTTTGGCAAAAGAAATGGTTGCCCGACACGGCACTGATAAGGAGTTTAACTTCTTCCACTTTATGATTGATCTGGAAGGCGGTCCTTGTGTGTACAAGCGCTTAAGCGGCTGCGGTTCCGGAACCGAATATTTGGCAGTTACTCCTTCCGGAGAACTTTACCCATGTCATCAGTTCGTCGGCAACGACGGATTTAAAATGGGGGATGTTTGGAAGGGGATTGAAAATACAGAACTTCAAACCGAGTTTAAGGGATGTAATGTGTATTCCAAACCGGAGTGTAAAAACTGCTTCGCGAAGTATTATTGCAGTGGCGGATGTGCGGCAAATGCTTATCATTTCGACGGCAATATTCGCGGAAATTATCATGTGGGATGCGAACTTCAGAAGAAGCGAGTTGAATGCGCCATTATGATTAAAGCCGCTACGGCGGAGGATTAATAAAAAAGATAAGGAGTTATGAAGGAAATGAAACGTATGAAGAAGTGGCAGGGCTTTTTAAGTCTGATCCTTGTGGTAGGCATTATTGCCGGACTTGGATTCTATGCCGCAACCATTATTGGTGCTACGAACAAGGGAGGGGATGACAGCTTAAAGCTGGGACTTGATCTTGCAGGTGGTGTCAGTGTTACTTATGAGGCACAGGGAGATTTTTCAGCTGAGGATTTGGAGGATACGCGTTATAAATTACAGCAACGTGTGGATTCCGATTTGGGAGAAAATTCCACTACAGAAGCATCTGTATATATAGTAGGAAATGACCGCATTACCGTTGAGGTACCGGGTGTAAAAGATGCCAACGCACTTTTGGAGCAGTTGGGATCTCCGGGTAATTTATATTTTATCCGTCAGACCAATGATGACGGGGAGCAGAACTACAGCTATGATTCTTCCGTTGGTAACTATGTATTAAACTACACCATCGAAGAGTTGGAAGCTTCCGGAGATATTGTTCTTACAGGATCTGATGTGGATGCAGCTCAGGCGACCTATGAAACCAACCAGACTACCAATGCTCAGAATCCGGTAGTATCCATTTCATTAAATGAATCCGGTACAGAGGCATTTGCGGAAGCTACTACAAAGGCTTATGCAAACGGCGAGTCTATCGGTATTTACTATGATGACAAATTTGTTTCCGTACCTACCGTACAGGCAGCCATTACAGACGGTAACTGCATCATCAACGGTATGGAATCTTTTGAAGCAGCACAGAATCTTGCTTCTTATATCCGTATCGGTGGTTTAAATGTGACTCTTACCGAGTTGGAGTCAAGAGTTGTCGGTGCGACACTTGGTAGTGATGCACTTTCCACATCTTTTAAGGCAGGTATCATCGGACTTGCAATCGTAATGGTATTTATGATTGTCATCTATTTTGTACCTGGTGTTGCCGCATCTTTGGCACTTGCCATTTATGCAGGTATTATGATTTCTGTTTTGTATCTTTATGATATTACACTTACCCTTCCGGGTATTGCAGGTATCATCCTTTCCATTGGTATGGCAGTGGATGCAAACGTTATTATTTTCGCTCGTATTCGTGAAGAAATCGGAACCGGAAAAGATGTTGCTTCTGCAATTGATTCCGGATTTAAGAAAGCACTTTCCGCAATCCTTGACGGAAACATTACCACACTTATTGTTGCAGCCGTTCTTGGAGTTTTGGGAAGCGGTACCGTAAAGGGATTTGCCATTACTCTTGCTATCGGTGTGCTTTTGTCCATGTTTACCGCACTTGTAATCACACGTTGGATTTTAAAGAGCCTGTATGCAGTAGGCATCCGTTCCGAGAAGTTCTACGGAAAAGCAAAGAAGGTTAAGACCATGGACTTCATTGGAAAGAAAGCGATCTTCTTTGTCCTTTCTTCCGTTATTATTTTAACCGGTGTGGGCAGCATGTTGATTCACAGCGTAAGCGGAGATCACGGTTTAAATTACAGCTTGGAGTTCTTAGGCGGTACTTCAACTACCGTTTCCTTTGATAAGGAATATTCCATTGCGGAAATTGATTCCGAGATTGTTCCGTTGGTAGCTGAGATTACCGGTGACAACGATATTCAGACTCAGAAGGTAGACAACGGTACAGGTGTTATTTTCAAAACCCGTACCTTGGCATTGGAAGAGCGTGAAGCTTTAAATGAAATGTTTGCCGAAAAATACGGCGTAGACGTTGCAAGCATTTCTTCCGAGAATATTTCTTCTACCATCGGTGGAGAAATGAGACGTCAGTCCTTAATTGCAGTTTTGGTAGCTGCACTTTTGATTCTTCTTTACATCTGGGTTCGATTCAAGGATTTACGTTTCGGTGGTTCTGCAGTAATCGCATTGATCCACGACGTACTTGTGGTACTTGCACTTTATGCGGTAGCACGTATTTCCGTAGGCAGCCCGTTTATCGCATGTATGCTTACAGTAATCGGTTATTCCGTAAACGATACCATTGTTATCTTCGACAGAATTCGTGAGAACTTGGGCAATGTTACAAAGAAGACAAAAGAGTCTTTGACAGAAGTGGCAAACGTAAGTATTACTCAAACTTTAACACGTTCCATTTCTACATCCATTACAACAGCAATTACAGTTTTAATGCTTTTGATTTTGGGAACTTCAAGCATCCGTGAATTTGCACTTCCTCTTTTGGTTGGTGTAATCACCGGTACTTACTCATCTGTTTGCCTTGCTACAGAGCTTTGGTACTTAATGAGAATTCATTCCAAAAACGTTGTGGATGAAACCAACAGAGCAAACAAGAAAAAAGCAGAAAGAGCAACCAAGGAAAACGACGGATTAGTGGTTTAGGATTGGGATTGCTTTTTACATAAGAAAAGATAAGGAAAAGAAAAGGAGAAAAAAAGATGTACTCAATTGACGACATTCGAAACGTAGACTCGGAAATTGCACAGGTGATTTGCGATGAATATGCAAGACAAAGCGATCATATCGAATTGATTGCTTCCGAAAACTGGGTTAGCCCTGCAGTAATGTCTGCCATGGGAAGCATACTTACCAATAAGTATGCGGAAGGTTATCCAGGAAAGCGTTATTATGGTGGATGCGAAGTCATCGACCGTGCGGAACAGCTTGCCATCGAAAGAGCAAAAGAGCTTTTTGGCGCTGAGTATGCTAATGTTCAGCCACACTCCGGAGCTCAGGCAAACATGACGGTTCAGTTTGCAGTATGCGAGCCGGGAGATACCATTATGGGTATGAGCCTTGATCACGGCGGACATTTGACTCACGGTTCTCCGGTGAACTTTTCCGGAAAGTACTTCAACATTGTTCCTTACGGAGTCAACGACGAAGGCTATATCGATTATGACGAGGTGGAGCGTCTTGCTGTCGAGAATAAGCCAAAGATGATCATCGCCGGTGCTTCTGCTTATGCAAGAGCTATCGACTTTAAGCGTTTCAGAGAAATCTGTGATAAGGTAGGTGCCGTATTTATGGTAGATATGGCTCACATCGCAGGACTTGTTGCCGCCGGCTTACATATGTCTCCGGTGCCTTATGCGGATATCGTAACCACTACCACACATAAGACACTTCGCGGACCTCGTGGAGGATTGATTTTATCAACTGCAGAGGCCAATGAAAAGTACAACTTCAATAAGGCGTTGTTCCCGGGTATTCAGGGCGGTCCTTTGGTTCATGTGGTTGCCGCTAAGGCCATCTGCTTTAAGGAGGCACTTTCTCCGGAGTTTAAGCAGTATGCTCAGAACATCGTAGACAATGCTCAGGCACTTGCAAACGGTTTAATGAACCGTGATATCAAATTGGTATCCGACGGAACCGACAATCATTTGATGCTGGTAAATCTGGTACCAAACGATTTGACCGGAAAAGCGGTTGAGGCTCTTTTAGATCAGGCCCATATCACTGCCAACAAGAACACGGTACCAAACGATCCCAAGAGCCCGTTTGTTACCAGCGGTATCCGCTTAGGAACTCCTGCAGCCACCAGCCGTGGCCTAAACACCGCTGACTTCGACGAAGTCGCAGAAGCCATCACTTGTGTAATCAAAGAAGGCGAAGCAGGCGTTGCCAAGGCTCGCAAGATAGTTGATTCTTTAACGGCGAAGTACCCGTTAGGTGGAAAGTTCTAAGTTTTATTATAATTGTATACTATGGACCCGGCGCGAGTAGGGGAGTGACCATGCCCGACGCGGAGCGATTCAAGCGACCGAGGGCATGTGGGGTGCCCTACGGAAGCCGGGCAGATATTAAGAGGATATAATAATGTTAGACATTAAATTTTTAAGAGAAAACCCGGATGTAGTAAAAGAGAACATTCGCAAGAAATTCCAAGACCACAAGCTCCCGATGGTAGACGAAGTCATCGAACTGGATAAGGAAGTCCGCGCCGTTCAGCAGGAAGGCGACGACCTCCGCAAACAGCGTAACGACTTGTCTAAGCAAATCGGTGTCTTGATGAAGGAAGGAAAGAAAGACGAAGCAGAAAAGGTAAAAGCACAGGTAACTGCAAACGCTGACCGCCTTGCTGAGTTAGAAGCCCGTCAGGCAGAACTTTCCGAAGAAATCAAAAAGAGAATGATGGTGATTCCAAATATCATCGATCCTTCCGTACCAATCGGAAAAGATGATTCCTGCAACGTAGAGATTCAAAAGTACGGTGATCCGGTGACTCCTGATTTTGAGATTCCCTATCATACCGACATTATGGATCGCTTCGACGGAATTGATTTAGAAGCAGCCGGAAAGGTAGCGGGAAACGGATTCTATTATTTAATGGGAGACATTGCCCGTCTTCATTCATCTGTGATTGCTTACGCAAGAGACTTCATGATCAACCGTGGATTTACTTATTGCGTACCGCCTTTTATGATTCGTTCCAACGTGGTAACCGGCGTTATGAGCTTTGATGAAATGGATGCCATGATGTATAAGATTGAAGGCGAAGATTTGTACTTAATCGGTACATCCGAGCATTCCATGATCGGTAAGTTTATTGATACCTTAAATGATGAGGAAAACCTTCCTTATACTTTGACTTCCTATTCTCCATGTTTCCGTAAGGAAAAAGGAGCACACGGAATCGAAGAGCGTGGTGTTTACAGAATCCATCAGTTTGAAAAGCAGGAAATGATCGTTGTTTGCAAGCCTGAGGATTCTAAGGAATGGTATGACAAGCTTTGGCAGAACACCGTTGATTTGTTCCGTTCTTTGGATATTCCGGTACGTACATTGGAGTGCTGCTCCGGAGACTTGGCAGATCTTAAGGTAAAGAGCTGCGACGTTGAGGCTTGGAGCCCAAGACAGCAGAAATACTTCGAAGTTGGCTCTTGCTCCAACTTAGGAGATGCACAGGCAAGACGTCTTGGCATCAAGGTAAAAGATAAGGATAAGAACAAATACTTTGCACATACCTTGAATAATACCGTAGTTGCTCCTCCGAGAATGCTGATTGCTTTCTTAGAGAACAACTTGAATGCAGATGGATCCGTAAATATCCCTGAAGTGCTTCGCCCTTACATGGGTGGACAGGAGAAACTGATTCCTAAAAAGTAAAATCTAAATAAAAAAGGATAAAAAAAGACAGGGGACGGTTTTGTGTCTTCTCCAGAGAAGACACAGAACCGTCCCCTGTCTTTTTATTATTTCACCGGAAGCACCGCACCAACGGTGGCAATCAAGGAACTTAATACTACCAATATCTGGAAAATCAATATTCCAAAGACTCCGCAAATGGGAGATGTTTTTTCTCTTCGCCTTGAGCGATTATAAGAAATGATAATACCGATTCCGGTCAACACCTGAATGACAGATGCCAGTCTGGTAAATCCTACAAAGGACTCCACACCAATCAATGCCAAAACCAAGCAGGGAACAGTAGCAATTACATAACTGATTCGAATGCTCCACTTGGTTTGCTCATGAACAATATCTCGAAGATTTAAGGTGTTTGCCCAAAAAGATGTGGACAATGCCAACAAAGAAAATACGTATCCCACAATGGCTACCCAACCGCCTAAGTGGTTTGCCAAATCAACCAACGCACCGTCTTCCGTAATCTGCTTTCCTGCGCCAAGTAAGGTCATAAAGGTAACGATTAAAATCAACCCCACGTTTATTCCCATACCTGCTGCAATGGAAGCGCGAATGCGTCCGGTATTTCCCTTTAACCCCTTTACTACCTGCGGTACTGACATAACTGCAGATAAGGAGAAGGAAACCATGCTGAATAAAGCCAACAGATTTGTTCCTGCCACAAAGGTACTGGGAAGAGCGGAAGTATCAGACATAAGCGTAGCTACAAACAATATACCGATAACCGCAACCATAGCCAGTACGGAAATCTTTTCACAGATTCCCACCAGTTTCATTCCGTAAAAAACAACCAGTGCAGCAGCGATATAATAAATCAACATGCCTGCCCAATCCGGAATTCCAAACCAACTGCGAAGTACTGCTGCGGCACCGGCGATAAAACCGGCCACATTTACAAGTACGGACAGTCCTAAAAGTCCGAAGGCAATCCATGTCGCCACTTTCTTTAGTTTTCCGGTAAACAATTCATTTTCAAAACACTTAATAAACTGAGCACCATTATTGTTATAGGATAGTTCTGCAATCATATAATGCATAATCAAATTAATGCAATATGCCAATGCCACAATCCATAAAATATCCCACCAGGTATTTCGGGATGCCAAAAACGGAACGGATAAAATTCCGGATCCCACTCCGTGTCCCACAATAATACTGGTAGCTTCCAAAAACGTAAGCTCAGCTTCCCCTTGAATCTTTTTTTCAGCCATAATATCCCCCTAAATGAATCAAAAATACAATAATCATTATAATCTTTTGTATTCCTACACACAATTAGATGTTAATTATTAAAAATTTATTAAATCAGCTCCATTTTAATGTTCCTTTAAGGTTTCAGGTGGTATAATACGCGTACCAGTAGGAGTTTTTTACAAGGAGGTATGCTATGAGTGACATTTCTGCCATTAGTTCTGGTGCAAATCTGTACGGCAAAATAGCAAGCGGGAAAGCCATTAATACAGCCGCTGACGGAGCAGCAGAGCTTTCCATTATCGAAAAAGAAGAATCTCAAAGTACCGGACTTGAAGTAGGTGCCGATAACATGGCCAGTGGTATTGATTTATCCAATATCGAAGACGGCGCATTAGGAAATATCGGCGACATGTTACAGCGAATGAAGGAATTAGCCCTTCAGGCTTCCAATGATTTATATACCGATTCCGACAAACAGCAGATTCAGTATGAAATCGATGAGTTGAAGCAGGGTATTTCTGATATTGCTTCTCAGACGAATTACAATACAAAGAATCTTTTGGACGGTTCCAACGGAACTCTTCAGATGGCTACGGATTCCAACGGGAATTCCACTTCCGTATCCGGCTATGATGCCACTTTAAAGAATCTTGGATTGGAAGATTTTGACGTAACAAAGGATTTTGACATTACAAAGATTGATAAGGCATTAGAGGCAGTGACCTCTACCAGAAGTGCCATTGGTGCAAAGACCAACGCTTTGGAATATGGCATTAATTATAACTATAATGCATCCGAGCAAACCACTGCCGCACAAAGCAGATTGGAAGATTTGGATATTGCCAAGGCAGTTTCTGAGAAGAAGAAAAACGAAGTCTTAGATCAGTACAAGCTGATGATGCAAAAGAAACAGCAGGACGATAATCAAGCAAAGTCCAGAAGCCTGTTTTCACAGATGAATGCATAAAATAAGGACGACTCATCGGTGAAATCAAAAATGACGTTGTAAACTATATGACAAAAGAACAGTGGGGAAAAAAGTAATAGAGGGACGGTTTTCTGTCATTAAGATGTGACAGAGAACCATCCCCCCTGTCACCAAAATTTTATTGCAAAAAAAAGAATTGGGAACTATAATTAATTAAACGGGTTAATTAATTATAGTTCCTTTTTTATGCTTAAGGGGTTAGGGATAGAAAAGGCACCATTGAGAGGGGGTCATCTTATTAATTTATCAGCATTAGAAAAAATGGAGCTTACCGTAGGATGTGGAGAAAATAATTTTTCCATGAGCCGGGGAAGCTTTGTTTATCGTCAGAATTTTTCAAAGAAATCCAAATGTAAATTAGAATATAAGGAAGAAACGGAAGCCGGTTTTATTCTTCACTTTAAAGACGGAGAGATAAGCCATGATATTTCCGTAAGCGAACATGAAGGAAAAATCTCTGTGGATTATGAAGGAACGGTGCCGGAAGGCATTAACCGCTTTTGGCTTACCGTACCTACCAACCCTAATGAGCGAATCTACGGATGCGGCGAGACCTATTCCAAGTTTAATTTAAAGGGAGAAAAAGTTCGCATCTGGGTGGCAGAACATCAAAACGTGGGGCGTATTTCCAAAAAGATTATTAAGCGTGCCACCATCGGAAAACTCATCGGAGATCAGCCAAAGAAGACCTTAAAGTTTTCCAAGTATGAGTCTTACTACGCTCAGCCCACATATACTTCTTCCGACAAGTATTACGTGCATGCTTATGTAGATGCCTACAGCGAGTTTGATTTTTCCAAAAAGGATAAAATCACATTCTACCTGCAGGAGGCACCTCATTTTGTTTCCGAGCACGGAGATACCTTTGCTGAAGTATCCGAAAAATTATCTGCACTTTTAGGTCGTGTGGATGCCCTTCCGGATTGGATCTATGACGGCGCAATCCTTGCCATTCAGGAAGGTTGCGAAGCTGTGGATGCCAAGCTTAAGAAAGCAGAAGATGCAGGCATTAAAGTTTGCGGTGTTTGGTCACAGGACTGGTCCGGATGCAGACGTACCGGCTTTGGCTATCAGGTAATGTGGAACTGGGCCTGGGACAAGGAATTATATGTAGGTCTGGATGAAAAAATAAAAGAGTGGAACGCCAAAGGCGTGAAGTTCCTAGGTTATATCAATCCATTTATGGCCATCGAAAAAGAACTCTATGCCTATGCTTCCGAAAAGGGCTATTGTGTAAAGGACAAAGAGGGAAAGGATTATCTGGTTACCATTACCACCTTCCCGGCTGCCATGATCGATTTTACCAATCCGGCTGCCTATGAATGGTATAAGGGCTTAATTAAGGAAAACATGATTGGCCTTGGACTCTCCGGTTGGATGGCGGACTTTGGCGAATATCTGCCGGTGGATTCGGTACTGTACAGTGGTGAAGATCCGGAGGTGATTCATAACCAGTGGCCGGCCATCTGGGCAAAGATGAACCGGGAAGCCATTAAGGAATGCGGCAAAGAGGGGGAAGTCTTCTTCTTTACCAGAGCAGGACATACAGGAACCATTGCAGCTTCTACCATGATGTGGACGGGAGATCAGCATGTGGACTGGTCCGTGGATGACGGCTTGATTTCTACGGTGCCTGCTACATTATCACTGGCTATGTCCGGATACGGTGTGACCCACTCCGATGCAGGCGGTTATACCACTTACGGAAAACTTTTATCCCGTAGCAAAGAGCTTTTAATGCGCTGGGAAGAAATGAATGTATTTACTCCGCTGCTTCGTACCCACGAGGGAAATCAGCCGGTAAACGACGTGCAGTTTGATGCAGATGAAGAACTTTTAGCACATACGGCAAAGTGCTCCCGTATGCATGCGGCGCTAAAGCCGTATCTGATTTCCTTGGTAAAGGAACAGACGGATATGGGAACACCTGTGATGCGTCCTTTGTTTTACCACTATGATGAAGAACGTGCCTATGAGGAAATGACAGAGTTTTTACTTGGCAGGGATATGCTGGTGGCACCGGTATACGAAAAGGGAAGAACTTCCCGCACGGTATATTTACCGAAGGATAACTGGGTTCATCTTTTTACCGGTAAAGAGTATCAGGGGGGCGTCGTGTCTGTGGATGCGCCTATGGGATGCCCGCCGGTATTTGTCAGAAAAGATGCTACAAATATTGAGGAGTTGCTAAAGGTATCAAAGGCCTAAAAGAAAGAAAAAAACAGGGATTCTTTTAAAGATACGAAAAAGGAGAACGAGTAAATGAGAACAGAAAGTATTGAACTTTTAAAGCATTTAAACGAAGTAAACGATGTGAAAATCTATTCCGTTGAGGATCCTGAATTTGCTTCTTACGGAAGAATCGTAAAAGGCTATGATTTTTCCGATGTTGTAAAGTATATGAAGGAAAACACGGATATTCCTGCTGAGGGAAATGTGTACGTTCCAAGCGTTGCCGATATGGAAGCTTTTCCGGTATTTGAAAAGGTATGTGTAGGACTTTACGGCGGAATGCCCATTCAGTTTGGTTATTGCAACGGAAGAAACTCTACCTACAACGGATTTGAGTATCACAAGGGTGCAGAGATCAATGTTGCGGTTACGGATTTTATGCTGGTGCTGGGCCATCGTTGGGAAATCCAAAACAACCATTATGACAACAAGGATGCCAAGGTATTCTTTGTAGAGCGTGGAACTGCAATTGAAATGTTTGAAACCACCCTTCATTTATCACCTTTAAAGGTTACAGATGAGGGATTTAAGGGAGTGGTAGTATTGCCGAGAAACACCAATACTCCGCTGACCGATGAAGAAAGAGCGCTCGTTGATAAAAAAGACAGTGAACAGATTCTTTTGTTACAGCATAATAAATGGGTGATTGCGCATCCGAAACGTGAGCCTTTGATTAAACAGGGAGCACATCCGGGAATTATCGGAGAGAACAAGGAACTGTTTTATTAAGTAGGCAAATCGGGAAAGAGGAATATGATATGGAAATCGATCGTTCGGGAATGAATATGGAGCAGGTGAAGCGACAGAATCGTGCCGCTATTTTACGACACCTGTTGGAATACGGCCCTGCTTCCAGAAAAGAATTATCCGAAACCACGGGACTTACGCCTGCGGCGGTGACTCAGATTTGCAGCTCATTGATTGAGAAAAAAATTCTGGTGGAAATCGGTACAGCGGAGTCGGAAGGTGTAGGCAGAAAGCAGGTTTTGGTGGATATCGACTATGACTATGCTTATATGTATGCCATTAATATCGAGCCGGAGTCCGTTGTCATAGCCATTTCCAATTTAAAGGGAGAAGCAAAGGAAGTGCGCACCCTTCCCTGCGAACCGAAAAACAACCCTATGGATATGCTACATGAGATTTCAAGATGTGCCATGGAAATGTCTTTGGAGTACGATGATTTGCCTATTCGAGGGGCAGCAGTGGGTATTTCCGGTATCGTGGATAAGAGCAGAGGGGTATCTGTTCGGGCTTACGGCATCTGGAAGGAAGAAGTTCCCATAAAAGCGATATTGGAAGAGGAATTGGCGCTTCCGGTTTGGATTGAAAATAATGTAAATGCTTTGGCTTCCGCAGAGAAGGTCTTTGGCCTTGGAAGGGAAACGGACAGTATCATGGTAATCAAATGGGGCCCCGGCGTGGGTGCCAGCTTGATTTTGGATCAGAAGCTTTACGAAGGTACGGACCGAAAGGCAGCAGAGCTTGGCCATTATATCGTGGATAAAAACGGGGAACAGTGCTCTTGCGGAAGAAGGGGATGCCTGGAAACCAAGGTATCCTTTTCAGCGTTAAACAAGATTACTCCTTTTACCGTGGATACTTTCGGAGAAGCGTTTCAAAGGGAGGAAAAGATTCGGGATGCGGTGGATATTTTTGCAAAATGCATCGTAAATACCATTACAATCGTATCTCCGGACTATGTTATCCTATGTGGAAGCTTGTTTCAACAAGATGTGGTTCGTAAGGAATTGATAAAAATGTGCAAATCCTACGATGAAACCATCGACGAGACCAAGATTTTATATACGGCATTTAAAGAACGGGAACATTACATCGGACCCGTAGCCACTTTTGTAAAAAATGCGTTAGCGTACAGTAATTTATAAGACGGATAAGACAAGGGACGGTTCTCTGTCTATTTTTGTTAAGATAAAAATCTAGCGAAGAGAGACATAGAACCGTCCCTTGTCTTTCCCCTCTTCTTTAAATTCTGTTTTTTGCTAAAATAGGTAGGAGTTTTAGTGAAAAAAGGTGAGTTAAGTGAAGACAGGATTAATTGTGGAAGGCGGAGGAATGAAATGCGCCTATTCCGCAGGAGTACTGGATGTATTTTTAGATGAAGGGATTTCCTTTGATTATTGTATCGGAGTATCTGCCGGTGCTGCCAATACCGCATCTTTTCTTGCGGGACAAAGGGAAAGAAACAAACGCTTTTACTGCGACTATTCCAACGATCCGGAATACTTCGGAGTAAGAAGTTTTGTTAAGACGGGAAATCTGTTTGGCTTAGATTATATTTACGGAACTCTTACCGAAGAAGGTGGCAAAGATCCTCTGGATTATGAAGCCATGATGGCAAACCCCGCGGAGTTTGAATGTCCGGCTACGGATGAGGAAACGGGACGTCCCCATTACTTTTCCAAAAAGGATATTCGTCCTAACGACTACAGCGTGATTAAAGCCACCTGTGCCATTCCCGTGGCATCTAAGGCGGTGGAGATTGACGGCAGGTTTTACTATGACGGCGGTGTGTCCGACTCTATTCCGGTATGGCGTGCTTTGGATAAGGGATGTGAAAAACTGGTGGTGATCATGTCCAAGCCCAAGGGGTACCGCTTAGAACCTCAGGGACACAAAGGAGTCTATACCCGTATTCTTCGCAAAAAACCAAGTGTCATTCATGCCTTAAATCATCGCCATGAAGTCTACAATGCACAGTTGGATGAAGTGTTAAAGCTGGAACAAGAGGGAAAAGCCTTCATTTACTACACACCCAATGTGGATAAAATGAGCACCTACTCCATTGATTCCGTTATTGCCAAGGCCCTTTATGACAGTGGGGTATATGACGGCAGAGAATCTTTGGAAGCGTTAAAGGAGTTTTTGAAATAATGAGAAAAAACAGTATTACAAAAGCATTTTTGCCGATTATGGCTGTGTTCTTGGTACAAAACGCCGTGGCATTTGTGGGTATGGAACTGATGCTGATGGATAAAATCAAAAATTTTGCCGGAGGCAGCTATACCGAGCTGATGGAATCCTGGATAAACGGTGTACAAGAGGCATCCTTTACGGTTTGGATTTCCATTTTTTATACCATCATTTGCGGTATATGGTTTTCGGTTTGGTATTATCGCCTGCGCCACAATAAGCAGATCATCAGCGGAATCTCAGATGTGGGAGAGGTAGCAAGCGACATCAAAAAGGAAAAGGTGTTTGAAGGATATCGGTGGACCATTTTGCCGGGGCTTGTGATGCTGGCTGCGGGATTGCAGTATCTTTGCACGTATTTTATGAATTTTTTGTCTACCCTGTTTCCTCAGTGGCTGGTCGATTATGAAAAGCTTATGGAAAATATAGGCTTAAATTCAGTGGAAAGCTATACGGCACCTTTGATTATCTACACGGTTATTCTTGGCCCTATTGTGGAGGAACTGACCTTTAGAGGGCTGACCTATACCTATGCAAGACGTGCTACGGGATTTTTGGGCGCCAATATTTTGCAGGCAGTACTTTTCGGATTTTTGCATTTAAATCCTCTGCAGGGAATTTATGCGGCGGCTTTGGGCTTTGTTTTTGGAATTATTTACGAGAAGAGTCGCAATATTTTTGTAACCATGGGTCTTCATGTTTTATTTAATTTGGCAGGTACATTCTTAAGTTCCTTTATGCAACTTGGGGATAATATGATTTCATTTTATTTCATCGTTTTGGGAAGCATTATTGTTACGTACATCGGCTATGAATTAACCGTAAAATCCATTCCTCAGAGAGTGGAAATCGAAGAAAAATTTTAAAATCGGCATTAAGATTTTTGATGCATTTCCGATATATTGTGTGAAGGGTTTTGATGGCCACATAATCCTTCACAAAATATGGGATGCACCAGGATGGTACTTTTGGAAAGGGTATGGAAACCTTTTTTTGAAAGTGCTATTTTTTTGCATTAAAAAAGGGATTTTGCTTTGCAAAATCGGTACTTCCCGAAGGGAGGTATTATATGATTATTGCGTCTGGCGATGTAGGAATGAAAAGCGCGAGATATTATCGCCAAAGTAGTTCCATGACCACAAGGATTACAACGTCCGGAAGTAATAGTGCAAGCGGAATCCGGCAAAATTCCAACGTGGGTTGGGGAAACTCCGGCTTTTTTGGATTCTTAAACTACAGTTTGGACAGTTTAAAAGATGACAAAAAAGCGAATCAGGAAACCGGTCTGCTTGGGAATATTACGGACGGCAACGGGAAATCCTCTGCGTCAAGAGGAGTGACGCAGACAGCGGATGTTTCCGAGCTGGAAAATTCCGCACTCAAAATTCGATTAAGGACTTTGAATTATCTGTTTATGCTATTGTTTGGTGAGCGTTTTCAAACGGAAGACGAAGATGGGTCTTTATCCGATCTTGCAAGCAAGGCACGGGCAGCAAAAGCCAACAGTCAATCGGAAATCAGTTACGAGGAGACATATACCTATGAGGAGACAGAAACTACTACCTTCTCCACTGCAGGAAAAGTCGTGACTGCCGATGGACGGGAAATCGAATTTGGGATTGATGTTACCATGAGTCGAAGCTTTTATCAGGAATATACCCAAAGGTATTCACACAGCGTAGCCAATTACCTGGATCCTTTAGTAATCAATTTAGACGGGAACGTTACAAGTGTAAGTGACCAGTCATTTTTCTTTGATCTGGATTGTGATGGCGAAGCGGAGGAAATGGCCGCCTTGGGTGGTGGTAACGGCTTCTTGGCATTGGACAAAAACGGAGACGGAATCATTGGTGACGGTTCCGAGTTATTCGGTGCCCTTACCGGAAACGGATTTGAAGAATTAGCTACTTACGATTTGGACGGAAACGGTTGGATCGATGAAGCGGATGAGATTTTCTCACGCTTAAAAGTGTATGCAAAAGATGAGAACGGGAACGATATCCTGTTTACCTTAAAGGAGGCAGGTGTTGGTGCCATCTGTCTCCGTGCGCAAAAAACGCCATTCAACCTGACGGACGAAAACAATATTTCAAAGGCAATGATTCGCCAAAGCGGATTCTTTCTCCATGAAAACGGAGTGCCGGGCTTAATCCAGCAAGTGGATATGGCCATGTAACATCACAAAAACCTTTCTGAATTAAAAACTGTTTTTCTAAAAGAAATCGCCCCGCAGGTTGCGGGGCGGTTTTGTTTATAAAAAGGAAAAAGACGGTCTTTCGACCGCCTAAAGAAAAAAGATTACTCAACATTGACTGTTCGGTAAGATTATATTAAAATAACCCCGTGAAGTAAAGTTCAACTTTTTCATTTACAGGTTGAATGAGATTCAACACGAAGGAGGATCCATGACACTATTATCTTATGAGATTTTTCAAAGTATTATCGACAACGGTTCTTTTGCAAAAGCAGCGGCTGCTTTACATTTGACACCATCGGCTGTCAGCCATTCCATATCCAGCATGGAGGAAGAAATCGGCTTCCCGCTTTTTATTCGAAGCAAGACCGGAGTTCAGCTTACCAGCGCGGGTGAAGAGGTTAGCCCCTACATTCAGAAAATCGTTGCATCCAACAATGCTCTTTCACAGGCAGTATCTCAGATGCAGGGACTTCAGACCGGTACCGTGCGTGTCGGCTGTACAAATACGGTTTGTCTGACATGGATTCCAAATATTTTAAAGAGTTTCCAAAAGGAATACCCTCAGATTGACGTGGAGATTTTCCAGGGAAGTTATGACGACGTTATTAATTGGATTAAAAACGGTAATATCGAAATCGGTATCATTTCCGATGAGGCGAACGAAAGATTACCGTTTATCCCTTTGTACAAAGAAAACTTAGTATGCCTTGTACCAAAGGGCTATATGCCAAAGGATAAAAAGTTTATGACTCCCGAGGACTTAAAGGATCAGCCTTTTGTTATTCAGCAGGATTCCTGCGATGTGGATGTCATCAATTATCTTTCCAAGTATCGCTTGTCTGTCCGTGCCAATTGTCATATCTTGGACGACCAGTCTGCCATTGCCATGGTGGAATGCGGTGCCGGTATTTCCATTATGCCGGAATTGATTTTGGAGACTTCCAAAATGAACGTGGATGTGTATCCTTTGGAACCGAAGCAATATCGTACCCTTGGTATTTGTACCGGAAGCAATGAATTTTTGCCTCCGGCAGCAAAAGTTATGATTGCTCACATCAAAGAGTATGTTAAATCCCTTAAGGGCAGCATTGTGGAGTAGGTATGATAAAAGCAGTTTTATTTGACATGGATGGTACCGTAACGGATACCGAGCGAATCTACAATCGAACATGGCAGGACTCGGCTCATGAGCTTGGATATTCCATGTTTTCTTATCAGGATGCCTTGGATCTCCGTAGCTTAAATCATGCAGATGCCCATCAGATGTTTGAAGAACGCTATGGCGGAGTGATAAATATTGAGGATGTTCGCACACTTTGCAGAAAAAAGGTGGCTGCTGAATTGGAAGAAAACGGTATTCCCCTAAAGCCTGGGCTGCAGGAAATTCTTGCTTATTTAAAAAAGCAGAGGTTAAAGTCCGCTATTGTCACCGCCAATCAATTGGAAAAGGCCGTGGAACGATTAAAAATGGCGGGCTTGGAAAATGACTTTGATGAAGTCATCAGTGCTCACGAAGTACCTCACGGCAAGCCCTATCCGGATCCTTACCTTTATGCCTGCAAAAAGTTGGACTTAGACCCGGAAGAATGTATGGCAGTAGAAGACTCCCCAAACGGAGTACTATCCGCAGTTCGTGCCGGTTGTCCCACTGTCATGATCCCGGACCTCACCGAACCGGATGATGAGATGCGAGAACAGTTATACGCAGTATGTCCATCGTTAGATAAGTTGATAGAATTATTATAATTAAATAGTATAAATAAAAATGAATTATCAGGTATACATTTCCGACCTATACGAAAAATATCATTGCCTCGCAGGAGCCTGCCCCACCAGTTGTTGCAAAGGATGGGTGCTTCCTGTAGACGATGAAACCTACGAAAAATATAAGAATCTAACCGGCCCGTACGGCCGTCATGTGCGAAGCCATATCACAAAGCACATCAAAAACTCCGACTTAAGAATCATTAAGCGACAATTCGGCCGCTGTCCTTTTTGGAACAGCGATAAAACCTGCCAGTTCCAGGCCAACGGCACTCCGGAGCTGATGCCTTTGGTTTGCCGCACCTATCCCAGGGAGACGGTGCTTTATTACAAAGAGGCCCGTTCCACCCTTGTGTTATCCTGTCCTGCCATTGCAAAACTGTTCGTGGAAAATCCGGGACGCAGAACTTTTTCTCCTGCCACCATGGATGTGGAAGTGTTCTGGGAAATTGAAAATGAAGACGAGAACATGTTTGCTTTCTTAAAAAAAGAGGAAGAAAAACTTTTGGATTTTTTTTGGGACAGCGATGAAGATGTGGCGGCTCTTTGGCAGAGCATGTACGCCTATATTTATGCAAAACACGATTTGATCATCCGGGATAAACTTTCAGAAACAGATGGCATAGAACTTACCATGGATAAAACCCATCAGGGAGAGTATGCCCTTTTAAACCGCCCTACCTATAGTTTTTTTAAGATTGAAACCATTGATCACATGGTGCTTGATTGCATCAATTACGGAGCGCTCTCCATACGGGAACCCAAGTTTTATCATCTGATTAAAGGCTATCTGGATATCTTCGGGAAGCAGTATCTGGATCAAGTGGATGATTTTTTTGATGCAAAAATACGTCAGATGATGGAGGAATGTCCGGATGCGTACCTTCGCTATCGGTCCTATTTTTCCTGGTGCATGAACGAACTGTTTTTTTTGGCTTATGAGAACTACAACATCATCCGTCAGTTTTTGTATTGTGTACTCTACACCCAACTTTATATGATTTTCGACCTGGTGGATTATATGGAAAAAGGCAAAAACAGAAGTCCGGAGCGCATCGCGGAAGTGCTCTGCACTTGCGAGCAGGGCATCCAGCATAACCCGGCACTGAAGCATAATCTGATGGAAGTCATACGCAGAGAATTTCTATAGTAATTATTCTCAAAAACAAATGTGAAGAATTTGTGAAAAGCGACGAAAGGGCACTTGGTGTCCTTTTATTTTTGCCATATTTGTGGTAATATTACGAGGTAACTGCGGGGGATCTTCTGGTATGAGGTGAAACGCAGTTTTTTGTCCCTTAGTATAGTTTTTTACCAAGACTTTTAACTATACTTGTTGTTCGTTTAGAAAGATGGTGTGTGTTATGAGTGATTATCAGGTTGGCGATTATTTAATGCATGAAGGAAGTGGCGTTTGTCAGGTTGCGGAGATTTCCGAAAAGGCTTTGCAGGGCAAGGGCTCCGAAAAGATGTATTATTCCTTGGAGCCGGTGTTCCAAAAGGGAGCACAGGTGCTTACTCCGGTGGCATCCAAGCTTCGCATCCGCGACGTAAAGAGTCAGGAGGAAATGCAGTCTTTGTTGGATCGTGTATTGGATCTCCCCGTGATTCCGGAGCAGAATATTCGTACCCTGGGTGATATTTTCAAGGAAAAAATTTCCGAATTTGATCCGGTGCCTTTGGCTACCGTGGTAAAGACCGTGTATTTGCGTGAACAGATGCGTATGGCCTCCGGTAAAAAGGCCATGTCCTCCGATGAAAAGGTGATGGCTACCGCCGGAAGAAAGCTTTTCGAGGAAATGGCTTTCGCGTTGGGAAAGGACATGGAAAGCGTTCGTGAAGTGTTCTTTGCCAATTTAAAATCGGAAAAAGATATATGTATCAAAACAATGAAGATTCAGTAGTGTAAACGGGTTACTTTTTCAGTGACCCGTTTTTGTTTTGCCTGCATATTTGGTATAATAACTATAGAAAAATACAAAAAACCGGATGAGATTATGAAAGAAACGACATTTCAAAAAATGACGGAAACCATTCGTCAAAAAAAGTTTTTGGTAATACTGTTAAACGTGCTGGATAAGCTGATTACCGCCATTACGTTTTTGTGTTATCCAATTCTTTTGGCATACTTGTTTTTAAATCAGCACAGCCTTCTTCCGGAGGCGGTTTTGGTGCCCGGGGTATCCTTTATCATTGTTACGGTATTCCGCAGACTTTATGACAGTAAGCGCCCTTATGAGCTTTATGATTTTGAACCTATCATTCATAAAAGCACCTTGGGTAAGAGCTTTCCCAGCCGCCACGTGTTTTCTATTTTTATGATTGGAATGACCTTTTTGCAGGTGCAGTCGGATTTGGGATTCTGGTTTATGTTTATGGGACTGCTGTTGGCCGTACTTCGTGTGTTCGGAGGCGTTCACTTTATTAAGGATGTTACGGCGGGAGCGCTCATTGGCATCATCTTTGGATGCATCGGTTATTACGTGATTTTTTAGAGGAGAGATGATGAAAAAAGCATTTAAAAAAGTAATGGAATTATTGCTATCCGTGGGAGGAACCTTGCTTGGTATCTACTTATGCGGCTACTGGCTTTTGTACGATCCCATTCGTTGCCTCTACATCGGATATACCAATCACAGCATTACCTGGGGACTTCTTTTAAACAGTTTTATTCGTGTTTTCTTCTGTGCCACGGTGTTTGGAGCCATTTGGTGTATCTTTGATATACTGGCGGGATTCTTTCGGGAAGAGGAAGAACTTTAAGATTTGATTCTTTGGGCAATATTCTTTATAATATGGAAAAACTATCCGATATGATTATATATAAAAGAAAGAAGGTGAGTCCATGAAATTTACAAAGTTAGATGAGAACTCCATTCGTTGCGTAATTTCCCGTGATGAGATGGTGGCATATGGTGTTCAGCTTGATGATTTGATGGACGACCGTGAAAAGGCGGAGGGATTTCTTCGCTATATACTTCAAGAAGCAAAAGAGGAAGTGGATTTCCAAACCAGCGGAGAAGCTTTAAATGTTCAGCTTTCCATTATGCCGGACGGAGATATTTCTTTGATGATCAGCGATGATCAGAATTCTGCAATTAAAGCCATGTTGGCTCAGTTTAAGGATAAGCTAAAAGACTTTTCCGAGATGATTATTCAGGAGAGCCAAAAGAAGGGTGCCGTTCATAAGGGCGGTCTGACCGAAGCAAAGCCTTATCAGCCCGTGCCTTTCGATGAGGAGCAGGCAAAGGAAGTATTGGAAAGCGTATCCGAAGACGAGCCTTTGGAGATGACCTTCTGGGCAGTGTTCGATGATTTGGAAGATGTGATTCGCATGTCCAAGACCTTGATTCATTTGGGAGAAATCCCATCGGATTTATATAAGTTTAACGACGAGTACTTCTTATCTCTAAGTTTCGTTCAGACGAAAAAGGAAATTGCCAAAAATGTATTTGCAGTGGCAGAGTACTCTCGCCAGATGTTCCACGATGATGGTTTGACCGGTCGTTTAAAAGAACACGGAACATTAATGATTCAAAATACAGCTATCACAGATTTAGCACAGTTATAAGTATGAAAGAAGACAGAGGGACGGCTCTCTGTCTTCTTTTTTTATTTCCAATTAATTTTTGCACCGAATAGAATAAGCACAAGGTATTACCTATGAATGGAGAAGAAATCGTTCGCACTTACAGTGATATGATTTTAAATGCAACACCTGTTGTCTTAGAAGACAATAGAAATTTGAGTGTGTAAAAAATGCACAAAATAAGCGGTGTATATAGGAAATAAATGGTTATTTTTTATATACAAACCGCTTTTTTTTTGATAAAATAAACGTAGTATGGAAACCCTATAGGGGGGATTTTGTTTGCACAAAATTATGTATGTATAAATAGGAGGAAACACATGGCTTTAGTAAAAAATCTAAGACCAATGGACATGTCAAAAGGCGATCCGATGATCAACGAATGGGACTTTTGGCAGGACCCGAATTACGTGGCTGAAGATCCTGAAAAGGAAAAGTTAGTATTACAGCTTGCTAAGCGTATTACAGACCGTTATGTAAAGAAATTTACAAACAAGATTAACAATCGCGATCCGGAGTACTGGTTGCTTGACTGTGTGCTTACAAAGGAACAGGTGAAGTTCCTTTTGACAAGCTTTGAAAAGACTCGTGTACCGTATTCGATTCCACAGCTTGCATCAAAGAACAACATGTCTGTTGAAGACACCACAAAGATGGTACATGACCTTCGTTACTTAGGTATCATCGAGCAGACACGTCATTATGAGAATAAAGAAGACCGTAAGAACAATCCGGACAACTTCGAATATCATTACGAGCTTCCGATTTTCGTTCCGGGTTCTGCAGAGTTTATGATGATGCAGGAGTCTGTTACCGAAGAACATCCGGAGATGGCTACCTTCTTCAACCTTATGACACAGCTTCCACTTGGTGGTATTACACAGATGGTACCTCCCGGAGGTGCAGGTGTTGGTATGCATACCATCCCTGTTGAAAAGGCTATCGCACTTGAAAATCAGTCCGTACCGGTTGAACACTTAAGCCGTTGGATTGATATGTATGATAAATACGGTATTTCCGAATGTTCCTGCCGTAAGCAGCAGACCATGCGTGGCGAAGGTTCCGGCCAGATTCGCGGTGATTACTGTATCGGTATGGGTGACATGGCTGAGTACATGGATGACAGAGGAATCGGTCACTATGTTACCAAAGAAGAAGTTTATGAAATCTTAGAGAGAGCAGAGCGTCACGGCTATGTTCATCAGATTACCAATATCGATGGCGAAGGCAAGATCGTTGCGATTTGTAACTGTGCTGCCGGCGTATGTAACGCACTTCGTACATCACAGCTTTACAACACTCCAAACCTTTCTGCATCTGCATATCGTGCACATGTTGAAAAAGAGAAGTGTGTTGCTTGTGGTAAGTGCGTAGAAATCTGCCCGGTTGGTGCTGCCAAGCTTGGACAGAAGCTTTGCAAGAAGGATGGTTCTGAAGTGAAGTATCCAAAGAGTGAGCTTCCTGATGCACGTAAGTGGGGTCCGGAAAAGTGGAACTACAACTTCCGTGATGATGCAAAGATTAACTGCTACGAAACAGGTACAGCTCCATGTAAGACAGCTTGTCCTGTACACTTGGCTATTCAGGGTTACATCAAGATGGCTGCAGAAGGCAGATACGAAGATGCATTAAAGCTTATCAAACAGGACAACCCATTCCCAATGGTTTGTGGTGCTGTATGTAACCGCCGCTGTGAAGATGCTTGTACACGTGGTACCATCGATCAGCCGCTTGCAATTGATGAAATCAAGAAGTTTATCGCTTCTTTGGACTTAAAGAAAGAAGAGCGCTATGTACCGCTTTGCGAGAAGCATGATGGTGGTATGTGGTCAGATGATTACAAGGTAGCCGTTATCGGTGCAGGTCCTGCCGGACTTTCTTGTGCATACTTCTTACGTTTAGACGGATATCCGGTAACCGTATTCGAGAAAGAAAGCCGTCCGGGTGGTATGCTTATGAACGGTATTCCTTCTTATCGTT
>JAEEGL012759257.1_pt1 | contig 48509 bp, 7 predicted proteins | sample 9134231 | NCBI WGS metagenome assembly JAEEGL01 (sample SAMN16246548, study PRJNA631951) | gut metagenome | biome: gut microbiome; feature: rumen; material: fiber-attached | host: Bos | place: Iran: Karaj | collected 2018-10 | reverse complement strand
GATCACAAAACCGTAAATAATTACATCAACTATTTATGTAACGCTTATGCATTTTATAAAATTAAAAGATATGACATCAGAGGTAAAAAATATTTAAAAATGAAAATTTTTAGAAATTCTATAATAAATAGGCGGGTTTATCCAAATAGGCAATTCTGATAAGTAATAAAAACAGGCGAGTAATCGCCTGTCTATAAAAGTGTAAATAATATTGAGTAATAAATTCTATACCTTATGTTCTTGATTAAAATTAATTTGAAAATATTTTATATGCTATAAAATGTAAAACCATATCAACATATAGAAGTTAGTCAATGATATTGTATTTGCAAACTCAACAGTGAATTATTTTAGTTTTTTATCAATGTGAAATTATCCAAGCTACTCAATTCCACCACATTATTATATCCTCCAACTGGTTCCCATAATATATATAACTGGTCATTCTTTTTAATATCTTCTACAGTAATTTTATATTTTCGTCCAGTTTGCAATGTCTTTGAAGTCACGGCAGTTGCTTCACTATCAACTTTGAATGGATATAACTTAGTTTTTGCATTAACCCTATTAAATGGCTCTTTTGAAACATAAAAATTTAAATTTTGCGCAGTTCCTGACGTAGGAGCGGCAAAAGTAAGCTCAAAACTCGTATTTGCTTCACCAGACAGATTAGCGAAAGTTTTCAAAAACATTCCTTCATCTAAGTAATGCTCTAGACCTTCTTCATCATACCATCTAACACAAGCAGCAGGTAATCCAGAAAAAGCTGTATTAGATGCACTTGTCAGTCCACTATTATATTTCGCTGTGAAAGGTGGAGCCCAAACAGGTCTTTTTACTGACCATCTAGTCACATATTTATCACTATCAGTACTATTTATATATATAGCTCTATGAAAATCAGGTTGCACATAATCAAGTAAAGTAACTTGTGTATTTGTTCCATCTTCCCAATAAGGCGTAAATGCAAATTCAGCATCTTTTTGTGCAGGCATATAAGAATCACCAGCAAAAATATAGCTTCTGCCATTTTTAGACCAAACGAAATTAGCAGAATCTACTTCTTTAGGCTTAATGGTGGTTTTTGAAAGCCATTTAGAACCTTCAGCATTCCACTCATTCATTAAAACATTCCAGTTCTTTTTAACGCCTACATTAGTTTCAATGTAAGAATTATATGCTTGTTTCGCCACTATAGGACTTCTCTCTGTATCAACCGAAGGACCTAATGTATACCAGTTATATACACCTGAGCCATCTTTATCAGTTGTCCAATCTCTTGCATAATTTTCCGGGTTATTTTTAATCTGCGTAACAGATGGATCAGTACTACTAGTAACACCTAATCCTAAACACATATTATAGATAAATCCTCTATCTGGTAAACTAGTATCAGTAACTACAGAAAAATGACCTCCGTTTCTTTCCATTTGTATCTCTGTAGTAACTTTATAATCAATATACTGATGACCTCTGCCTTCATTTTTCAAATCAAAAATTTTATAATTTTGACTTCCTAAACGTCGTTGTTCAGAAGTTGCTGCCACTTGATTTACTACTCCATTATTATAAGGGATATCGAAAACTTCTTCAACTAATGCTGCACAAAAAAGACTAGGAGTAGTTGCTGGTACTACTAGTGTCGCATTTTCTCTATAACTCGCATCATCAACTAGTGTCAAATTTCCCGTCTCATGTCCAGGTCTTGGCATTACCCACGTAGAATATTTAGGCACACGTACACGAGGCCGAGATAAAGTGTAATAACCTGACCCTCTTCGGTTCCAAGAGTTATCATTATAAAACAATCTTACAGGAAAGCTGTAGTTCGTTTTAGAATCTAAAGCTATATCTTCTGTTGTAGAAACTCTGATTCCTGCAAGGTAAGCCGCAATTGCCCCATCAATCTTTGAATCTATACTTGTGTTATACTGATCAATTTGAGATTGAAAACTATTTTTCAAACTATCAAACTCCGCTTTTGTAATGAAAGCCGACCCATCATTATCACTTACCACCGCAGCAAAACTCTCTATACTTAAAAGGATCACTAAAAAAAGTGCTACCACTCTTTTAATTAAACTTATACTTTTTCTCATTTTTATTAGCTACGACCTTGTGCTCGCTGAGCTTGTGCCTACTATGTTATTAAATATTTCATTTGTCAGGCTTATACCTCGCTCAAGAAAACACTTGGAGCAGGCTCCCGTTTTCTGCAACGATGGCGAAGCTTTTTGCTTAGATTTTTAGCACTGTTTGAGCAAAGCGAGTTTGCAAAAATCTTGCAAAAAGCGAGACAGCACTTGCATAGAAAACGTGGGTTCTGCGACGTGTTTTAGGAGCGAGGTCTAAGTCTGACATCTAATATTTAACATTCACCCCTTTGGTTTAGAGGGTCTCCCCAGCACTAAAAGGGCATATATGGAAATCATAGGGGGTGAATGCCCTCTTAAAATTGCAAAAAAATAAGGGCTCGCATAGCTCGCCCGTACGATGGCTCGCACAGCTCGCCCGTACGTTCGCCCAGGGCTCGCACAGCTCACACATACGAAAGTTCGCCAGTACAACACGTAGGCTATAAATGCTAATAAATGCAATTTTTGCTCTAATTTTATTAAGAAAACATTAAAATTACTAAATTTTATTGAAATTTTTTCAAATTTTTGTAACAATATAAGTAAGAAATATAATTAAGGTATGGAGGGATAGTGTTTTTTGACATTATTTATTTTTAGTGTATAAAAAAATATACACTAGTTTGTTTTAGTTAAATAATTTTATGCAAATTTTGTTGTGAGGTAAGCTTATGTTTCATAACGATTTCAAAAAAGTTATTGCAACTATACTACTTTTTAGTATTGCTATAACATCAAATGGTTTCTTGACATTGGCAAACAGTGTTCAGGACTTTGTTAATGATGCGACTAAAACTGAAGATGAGGAACCAAAGAATTATTATGAAATGTATTATAAGGAAGAATATTATGAGGAGAGTATCGCAATAGAGCAAAGTGAGGACGAGGGGGGCTCGCTGAGCTCGCCCGTACAAGAAGGTGAAGAGGGCTCGCATAGCTCGCCCGTACAGGAGAACGAGGAGGGCACGCTCGAACAAAGTGAGGACGAGGGGGGCTCGCTGAGCTTACCCGTACAAGAGAGTGAGGGGGGCTCGCATAGCTCGCCCGTACAAGAGGTCACGCTGAGTTCGACCGAGCAAAGTGAGAGCGAAGAAGAGGGCTCGCTGATCTCAACCGAACAAAGTGAGAGCGAAGAAGAGGGCTCGCTGAGCTTACCCGTACAAGAGGCTACGCTGAGCTCAACCGAACAAAGTGAGAGTGAAGAAGAGGGCTCGCTGAGCTTACCCGTACAAGAGGCCACGCTTAGCTCAACCGAACAAAGTGAGAGCGAAGAAGAGGACTCGCTGAGCTTACCCGTACACGAGGCTACGCTTAGCTCAACCGAACAAAGTGAGAGCGAAGAGGGCTCGCTGAGCTTACCCGTACAAAGTGAAAACGAAGAGAACTCACTTTTACAATTAGAAAATATTGCAAGTAAATCAAACTTTGACTTAGCAAAGAATGAATTATTCGGTGCACCTGGTGATCCTGATTGGAGCGGTGAACATGTTCATAAAGAATGTGGCGTAGCATCAGGAAGTGAATGTGTGCATACAGAGTATGCTGCACATGGATTAAATGCAGGACTTGATTACAAAAGACTTGACTTTGATGATCACTTTGGAGAGTTTATAGACGATTTTGCTGGATGGACTATGGTAGGCGAAGAAAAAGTTGCAATTGACCACCCAGAGTATTATTATCTTACTGAAGATGTAACATTTATTTATGATGATACGGCACCAACTGATCAAGGAACAAATGTAATTTACTATACTATAGATCTTCAAAGAGATTTATATCTTTGTTTAAATGGTCATACATTAACTAATTTTACATTTAAATCAACAGGAAATAAAAAACTTATAATCACAGACTGCGCAGTAGGCGGTACAATAAGGTCAGTAGAAGAAGAAGCGTTGATGTTTAATTTGCCAGTAAAGATATTTGGCTTAAATGAAAAAATAAAAATTAATGCTACAAGGGTTGTTGCATTAAATACTCAAGTACTTGCGACTAATACAACTTTCTATAATGTAATATTTGACGGAACGAACTGCCCATCATTTGATTATTCTGAGGATGCGCAAGATCAAATAATAAGATTATATTATAACAACACAAGTCTTGACCTTAAATTTGAAAACTGCGATATAACAAACTGGGGCAAGATAGATGGTTCAACTGATGTAAATAGTACGGGTAATATGTTGCTTAGATTTTATACTACAGGAAAAGTAACATTTAATAATCTAAAAGTTTATAACAATGTCGGAATGAGACAAAATCTATTTTATGCAGACAACTCAACAAATGTGATTTTCAAAGGAAGAAATGAGTTTTATGACAATTTAGTAGAAAGTACTAACACAGGTAATCCACACATTTTTAATTTTATAGGAAATGGTTCTGTCCATATACAAGGTGATGGGCTCTATATACATGATAATAAACATAATAAACCAGCTGCAGCTGCAGTATTTGTAAATATTGATGGTGGCGGAAGTTTCAATGTTGAAGAAAATGCTACATTTGCATTTGACAATAACATTTTACCAAAAACAACAAACACCAATTCAACACTTTTCATATATACCAATAAAACATTTAATTGTTATGGAAACTTATCTATAACTAATAATAGTGTAATTAATTGTGAAGATATTACAACTGGTACTTGGATAGCAGCACTTAGAGTATTTAGTAATAAACAAATAAAAATCGGTGATGGCTTAGTAACTATTAGTGGCAATAAATCATATAAAGATGATATGCTTACACCAGCAGAAGAAGGGAAATATCTAAACCACCATATGACTCAAGTATACGGTAATGCAAAAGATATGAGTTGCGTATTTGAGATGCTTAGTGGAAAGAAGTTTAATCCAAATAATAGAATCGAAGGCATAGGTTTCCCCAATGGTCAAGTTGGAAAAATTATGAAATGGACTAACAACGAAGTTGATGATTTAAGTATAATATCAACTGTGTTTAAAGCTGACAATTTTTATTTCCCTGACTATGAAGTTGGAGTAGAAAGTGACTATGCAAAACCACTCAACAATCAGACGCATAGACATAAAATCTGTGGTGTGGCAGAAGGGGTGCCTTGTACACATGGGGCTGAGATAGCCACTCATACTAATGCTATAGGTTATAGTGAACTTAGAAGTGAATTTAGTGTATCAAATGCTGCAGCTCTTATAAAGGGACTAGCGACAAGCGATGCAGAGGCACATTTTTATCTTACCTCAGATATAATATCTGATACACTTATAACAATTCCATTAAATAGAGATGTGCATTTATGTCTAAATGGTCATACAATGAAGAATATATCATTTACAGGAAGCGCTAAGAAATTATATATCACGAATTGTAGTTCTACTATTTCAGAAATGATAAATGATTTAGAGACAGACTCAAGCATGTTGTTTACAAATAACTGGGTTCAGATTTATGGTGTAAATAAAAATATAAAAATAAAAGGAAAGAGATTATTTACAACAAATACCATTAACTCAAATGGCTCAGCATTTTATAATATAGAATGTGATGGAACAGGACTTGTACCTACATCAACAGATTTTGTATGGATAAGTGTAGAAAATTCTAATTATACAACAATCACATTTGATGATTTGCTAATTAATAACTATAATGAAACCTTCCGCTCTATCTTCTGGGTAGAAAAGAGAACTATAATTAATATTAGAGATGTAAAAGCTTTTAATAACTTAGGACTTAGAAGTGCATTGATAATGATAGGTAACTCAACTTACAATGCAAAATGCACGGTAAACTTTAATGGCAATAACGAGTTTTATAATAATAAAAATGATTTAAGTAGTGTGTCTTCCTACACCTTTGGAAGAACTTTTAGAATTGATAAAGGAAATGTATATATAAATGGTATATTAAATATTCACGACAATCATCAAATTGGATATGATACCGGTGTTGCATTAGAAGATGAAAGCACATTTACAGTTTCAGAAGGTGGAACATTTAAATATAATAATAACATAATAGAGTATTATAAAAGTAATATGCACATATTTGATTGCTATAATGGAAGTAGTGTAAATATCTTAGGAAATTTTGAACTTGTAGCAAATAAAATCTATAACTGTAATGAGGCGGCATCATTTGAGAGGTTAGCTGCATTTGTTAGAGGAAACACTGCAAATGTTTATTTTGGAAATGGAAAAATAACTATTAAAGATAATGCAACATATAGTGATGAAGGAATAACACCTGCTGATGAAGACACATATAAGAATTTTCACATGTATCAAGTATTTATATATGTAGATTATGAAGAAGGTGCATTTAAGTTAGCTGATGGAAAGAAGTTTAATACAGAAAGCAGGATAGAGGGAATAGCATTTAGAAATGCCCAGGCTGGTAAAATATTAAAGTGGACAAGTGAGACAGTTGATACCGCTAATCTTGACAAGTATAGTGAGTGTTTTACGGCTGACACATTTATGGCAAATTATACTATAGCAATAATAAATGATTTGGTGGCACTCATTGATAGAGAAAGTCATAGTCATAAGATATGTGGAGTAGCTTCTACAGCTACTTGTACTCACACTGAAACTGCTGCTCATACAGATGCAGTCAATTATGTAAAATTAAGTGATTCTTTATCGCTTGATTTAAAACTGCAATTAATAGCTGGTGTAGCTGAAACTGAAGCGCCAATTTATTTATATCTTGAAAATGACCTTGTGAGTGATTCGTTTAGGACAGTTTCAATACTTAGAAATGTATATATTTGCTTAAATGGTCATAGCATTACCAACATTCAATTTAGCGGAAGTGGTAAAAAAATATATGTCACAAATTGTCAAGATACTAAGTCTTTGATAACACTAAGGACGAGTGTGGAATATTTATTCTATCTAAACTGCGAAGTCTATGGAAAGAAAATAGCTGATGATTATAACATAGGTTTAAATTCACATAGCATAGGTCTTGTTACTACCACAAGAAGTGTAGAATCAAAGTTTTATTGTGTTGATATAGATGGGACAGGAGTTATAGGTGAGTCTGGTAAAAGTAGGTTCTATCTATATAATGCTGGCACAGTCATACTAGAGGATGTAAAGATAAGAGATTTAAGTGCTGCAAGTCAAGTAGCATTTAATCATGATGGTGCAAATGGAACACTCATATTAAAAAATATTGAGATGACTAATATATCCTACATTAATCTTGGATTTTTACGAAATGTCAACACCACTGCCAAGACAATATTTAAAGGTTATAATATAATTCATGATAATAATATAACTACGAGTGCTGGGAATACTATGGAACACTTGATATATGTTTCAAATGGAAAGATGATTATAGAAGAAAATGCAACACTTGAGATATGTGATAATATAATCCCTCGTCATCCTAGTAGTAATATGTTTTTGCTCTCGGTTTATTCAAGCGGTAATGGAACTTTAGATGCTAGAGCTGGTTCTACAATTCATATTCATGACAATGAAATGTATAAGGCAGCAAAAGATAATGGTATAATAGGATTATTTAAAGCAACCGAACATAACTTCCTTGGAAATGTAATAATTGAAAATAATAAATTTTATAATTGTAACAGTAGCAATACAGGCGGAGAATATATAGCAGGTCTTGCTATAACAAAAGGAGCAACTACTAATATAGGTTCAGGCTCTATTATTATAAAGGATAACAATGCATATAGTGATGAAGGAGTAACGCCTGCAGGAAGTACTTATTATGCTCATCATGTATATGGAGTTATGAGTGGTAATGCAGATTTAACATTTACACAAAAAGAAGGAACAAAGTTTAATACAAATTCAAGAATAGGGAACATAGCATTTAAAGGTGCAGTCACAGGAAAAATCATGAAGTGGACAGATGAGACTGTAGAAGAAACAGAACTTAGTAAGTTTAGTGAATGCTTCACTGCCGATACATATTTCGTAGATGATTATGTGATAAAGAAAAAGGATGACTATGTAGTTGTCGCAAGTTTTGATGAGCATGAGCATAAGGTCTGTGGTGTAGCAAGTGGAAGTGCCTGTCTTCATACAGAGATAGCAGCTCACACAGATGCTTTCTCATATTCAAAGATTGACTCAGCTGCACTTTCAAATGTAGATAATTTTATAAAAATATTTACAGGAACTTCGGATACATCAGGAGAGTTATATGTATACCTTTCAGGAGATATTACAGTTACATCTTTAAAATCTATAAATCCAACTCGTCCAGTCAATTTATGTCTAAATGGACACACAATGTCAGGCTTTAGATTTGTAGGCAGCAACAAAGTAACTATTACAAACTGTAAGCCAGAAATGGGAACATTTAGAGAGATATTAGATACGAACATATGTTTTCAAGCGAACACATATCTATATGGTATTAATAGAAACTTAACTATCAATAGTCCAAGAATTGCTGATATAGGAGGAGCATTCGCAACAACAAATACTGAACTATTATTCTATAGTACTATTTTCAATGGCATAGGTTCTAAGACTGGAGAGTTCTCAACATTATATTTTAATAATGATAAGAAGTCGGTTATAAAAGCGATAATAGAAGATTGTATGTTTACTAATTTCACTACTTGCAGAATGATATGTTTACAGGCAGGAAATAGTAGTTGTAAAGTAGTATTTAAGAATCTTGATATAGCAACTTCTTCGCTTACGAAACTAGGTAGCAAAGTTGCACCAATTTTGTATACAAATCTTACTAGTGCTCCAGTTTACTTTAAAGGTAAAAATAGAATCTGGAACATAACAGTCAACAATAAAGATTTAGGTGGAAGAACAATTCAAAATGATAGTGATAGTGCAAATGTAATAATACAAGATGAAGGATTGTTTATTGAAAATGTAACTTGGAGTGGCAGCAAAGCAAATGTTTTGTTCTTTTCAAGAGGTAAGTTTACGATAGAAGAAAATGCAACTCTGAGTATAAAAAATTGTAACCTCAACAAAAATGCAAGTAGTGTTACGTATATATGCGAATTGCAAGGAACCAGGAATATAAAAGGTAATCTTATAGTAGCTGATAATAATATAAAAAATTGCGGAACAAACAACACAAGTTATATGTCGGCACTTAGGCTTGACACTTCATGGGGGTCAGTTAACTTGGGAAATGGAAAGATAGTAGTTGAAGGTAACAAGTCCTATAAGGACAATACTACTCTTTCGGACGATAAAGCTTATCCTGCACAGCATATGTATCAGTTATTTGCACAGTCAAGTGTAAATCCATTATTTAAGATGATGGATGGCACAAAGATTAATCCTGAGAGTAAGATTGATGGTATAGCAATTAATTCTTCTGATAGTAGAGGAAAGATTGTTGAATGGAATGATGCTACTTATACAAATGTAGATGATCACACTAATATTTTTATTCCTGACAAGTTCTTAAATGAACGTTTGAGTGAAGGTGTAGAGGATGATGGATATGTATGGCTTAATTACGGTGATACAACTGAAGAAAAGCATATTCATATGGTATGTGGTAAAGTACACGGAGTTGCTTCTTGTTCACACACAGAGGAGGCTAAGCACAATGAGGACATTGAGTATTATAAAATAGGTGACAATGTATTAAAATATAGATTTGCAGATCTCTTGGGCGCAAGTAGTAGTGGAAAACCATTGTATTTTTATCTAACTGCTAACTTAACTAGTGCTGCATCAACACAAATTACTTTTAAAAATGATGTGTATATTTGCTTAAATGGATTTAGCATAACTGGATATACATTTTATTCTGCGAATGGTAGTTCGATATATATAACAAATTGTAAAGAAACGGTTTCAAAAGTAGAAAATACAACAGCAAACAATACAATGTTATTTAGAATGTCAACTCAAATATATGGCATAGATAAAAATATATCTGTTAGATCAGGATCTTTAATAACATATGAGGCTAAAAAAGTAGTATTTTATGATGTGTTATTTGACAATGAAGGAAGAACATCTAACACAACAACTACTATAATACATACAAGTACTGAGGGTGCTAATTTTGGCATAGAAAAGTGTAAGTTTGTAAATTTTGCATCTGGTCTTGAGATGTTTGGCACTAGTGCTAAAAATGTAAGCTTTATCTTAAAGGATACTGAGTTTGAGAAATGCAATAATATGGCTAGTAGGTTCATAAGACTCCAAGGTAATGCAAGTGCAAGAAGTAATTTTATTTTCAAGGGAGAGAATAGTATACATGACTGTGTTTGGACAACTGACAATAAAGATTCGGGCGCTATTTTCCTAATTGAAAATTCCAATTTCATTGTAAAAGAGGGTGGTAGCTTTAAGTTTTATAACAACCAACTAAAGAGTGGAAATAGAGATTGTATGTTGTGGCTTACAGCATCAAACTTAACTGTAGAAAAAAATGCCTCTTTTGAAATGTGCGATAATTTGATTTATCAGGCTCGCACAAGTGGTAGGAGGACGACGGGAATAAGTATAAGCGATTCTTCAACAAATTCAGTTGATATATATGGTGACTTAAAGGTTACTGGAAATAAAGTAGGTAACTGCACATATACTGAAGGATCTTACATTGCAGCAGTAGAATTGCATGGTGGAGTAATTAATATAGGAACGGGAAGCATAACTATAAAAGATAATACATCAGGAAGTAATGAAGACGGAACAGGCGATGTAGATGAAACATTGAGATGTCAGCATATGTTTAATCTCTATGCTGCAAATACAAACAATATATTTGTAGTAAAAGATGGAGCAAAAATAAATCCTAATAGTAGAATAGATGCGACATTCTTTGATACTAAAGATGGAAAGATTGTAAAGTGGGACAATACAACTACTGATGATTTGAATGCATATAGAACTATATTTACAACAGATACTTATGGCGATGAAGAGGGAATGGAAATTCTTTTAAAGGATGGATATGTGGCAGTTGCATCAAGAGACAATGAGCATTGGCATAAGATATGTGGAGTGGCAACAGAAAGCGCATGTACACATACACTTGCCTCAATTCATACTGAAGGTCACCAATATACAAGAATACATAAAACAACAACAGAGACTGAGTTTATAAATATTCTTCAAGGAGCTTCATCTACAGAAGCACCACAATATTTATTCTTAAAGAAAGATTATACAATAACTGGTGGTAAGACAATAGACCTTAAGAGAAATGTATATCTATGTCTTAATGGTTATTCAATAACTAATGCGAAATTTACTGGCAATGGTAAAAAGATTTACATATGTAATTGTAAAGAGGGCGTAGTGTCAACCATTGCATCAAATCAGGATACTAATATATTTGCAAGAACTGGAATTGAGGTTTATGGAATTGATAAGAATATTACTATAAGTAGTGGAAGAGTGATTGATGTAACAGACACTTATAATAATCCTACTACAGTTTTCTATGATATTAATATGACAGGTAAGGATGCACCAGGTCCAACAAGTAATGTTTTTGAATTTGTAAAAGCAAATGCCACAATTTCATTTGAAAAAGTTAATTTAGACACTTATAAATCTGGACATAGGTTTATCAATATGCAAAGCAATAATTCAAATCTCTACCTTAAAGATGTGAGCATTAGTAATATATCAGGAATTAAAGATAGATTTTGGAGTACATGGACAGGTAGTAATAGTGCGAGAAATTATTGGCATTTCTATGGAAATGTGTCAATTGATAATGTAAATTCCAACTCTGATTCAACTATTCACTTCTTAGACTGGTCAAGTGGTACATTTAATATATATAATAGAGCAACACTTAGCTTTACCAATTGTACTGTTGCAAAGAATGTACAGTTTATGAGACTTGGAACGAATGGAAAGCTCAACATCAATGAAGGTGGAACTGTCATCATAGACAACAACACTATAAATTACATTTCTCATAATCAAGAGAAGGCATTAATTTATCTTGAAGGGACTGATACAGGAGTAGAATTAAATGTACTTGGAAACTTACAAATTACCAATAATAAATATGTAGGTTGTGGAACTATAACATCAAAAAATCCAATAGCTTTAAGAGTAAACGGTTCAAGTAAAACGATGAAAGTGGGCTCGGGCTGGATGAAAATCTACGGCAATAGAGCATATAGTGATGCTGAAGGAACTATTCCTGTGGATGACACTACTTATCCACAGCACCATTTCTTTGAAGCTTACTTTGACAATAAAAATGTACCTATAGTTCAAGAAGCAGGAACTAAGTTTAATGCAACGGAAAGCCAAGTTGATAATTTCTCATTCTCAAGTATAGATTATACTGGAAAGATAATGAAATGGACAACCAATGAAGTTGATGAAAGTTATGTAGGAAGATTTAAAGATGTATTTAAGGTTGATACATATTGGGATACAGATCTTGAGACAAAAGAAAATGAAGACTATGGTGTAGTAATATATGGTGACCCAAAACATAGACATAAACTTTGTGGTGTGTCTACTGATTCAGTATGTCGTCACAACAATATAGTAAATCATACTGATGTGGTTGGTTATAGAAATATTTCAAAAATGTATACTACAAGAGATGAAGTAAAGGCACTTCTTCAGACAGGAGGAGCATTTGCTCTCACAGATGATTTTGATACAAGAAATCTTGAAGGAAGCGGAGACAAATTTATAGCAATTACACCAGCAAACGATTTATACATTTGTTTGAATGGTCATTCACTTAATGGTCTTAGATTTGTAGGCGCAACAAATAGAAATGTTTACATAACTAATTGTAAAAACACTACTGCAACATTTTCAAATGACATATCATCGCATGCTATGTTTTTAAATATAAGCGGTGAGATTTATGGAATAGATAAGAACATATCTATAAAATATGATGTTCTTTCAAATGCAACAGGAGCAAACAATCAAAATATAAGATTATATAGTGCATCATTTTCTGAATGTTCAAACAGCAAGCAGTCATATCCATATATCGCCTTATATCAAACATCAGATCAAACTTCATTTATAGAAGACTGTGAGTTTAGCAATATAGACACAACTTATTTCTTAGAGAATGATACGGCAAGGACATTTGTATTTAAAGATAATACATTCCATGATATGAATCTTGATAGAAGTTTTATGGACTTTGATTCAGGTGCAGTAAAAGTAAGATGGACAGGCACAAATGAGGTTTATAATATTAACTATGCAAGAGTTGCAACAACTTATTTTATGAGATTCGCATCTTATGCAGCAAATGAAATCAAGGTTGATGGCAATTTAAAAATAACAAATTCATCACCTACTTTTGATATGAATCATTTCGTATATGTTGCAGGAGGGCATTTTGGCATAGAGGAAAATGCAAATCTTGAAATCAAAAATAATACTCTTCGTAACTCAGTTGCAGCAGGTAAAGGAATCTTATATATCGGTTCAAATGCACATATGTATCTACACGGAACGCTTGATATAAGTGATAACAGATTTACAGGAACTAGAAAGAGTCACTCAGATGTAGGTCTTTGGTATACAAATAAAACAGAATCAATAGAGATAGGTTCAGGAAGTATAATTATAAGAAACAATACTACAGCAAATGCAAATGCAAATGTTAGAAACTTATACTCATACTACGGAGGCGAGACAAGTGAGGAAAGTGTAATTTCTATATTTAAACAAAAATCTGGAACAAAGTTTGATGCTATCAATTCAAGGATAGATTCAGTTGCTATAAATAGTGAAGAATATACAGGAGTTATTTATCCAAACTGGACATCTGCAAATGTAGAAGGTTCTGAGATAGTTAATTTTGATACTGTATTTAAAGCTGACACATATGGTGGAAGAAAAGGATTAGTGCTTGATGTAGAAGAAAATAATGTAATCATAAAACTTGCAGACCACTATCATAAGATTTGTGGTGTGCCAGAGACAGAGGAGTGTAAGCATACACTTATAGGAAGTCATGGTATTGGTGACACTGATGATATTAAAAAATTATATAGAAGGCTCACATGGACCACAAGAGAGAACTTAATAGAACAACTTGAAAATGGTGGAGGTATGTTCTTAATGAGAAGTGTTAATTTTGCTACACCTTCCATCATAGATTTAAAAAATGATTTATACTTGTGTCTTGGAAATTATTATATTGAAAATGCAATATTTACAAGTAGCACAGGACATAAAGCATACATTACTTCATGCGCTGAAGAGGTAGAACAACCAGAGGAAGAGGAAGAAGAACCGGAATACGACGAGTATGGAAATCCAATATCTACTCCTGAATCTAGTATGGGTTCAAGAAGAAATGACAGAAATGAAGTTGCTATTGTCGCTACAAGTTCAGAAGCTGGTGCAATATTTAATCTTGATGTAGAAGTATATAGTCCATATAATATATTAAATATATATGCAAATAAACTTTATGAGAACGAAAGTGGAGTAGCCAATCATAGAATTGCATTAAATGGTGTCACATTTAAGAATGATGAAAAGACAGCAAGCAATTATAATTATGTTTCAGTAAATATTGATAATGAATTATTACTTGATGGAGTATCAACAGATGGTCTTACAAATGTAAATAATATAATTGATGCAAACAATACAAATGTTGAAATTGCTGGATACAATAATATAGTAAATAATGAGCTAAATGGTAGTGTATTTAATACAGCAGGAGCTACCATAAATCAAGAAGATGGCACTATAAATGTTAGTGACAATGTATTTTTGGCAGGCTCTGCTGAAAATGCTGCCGTGAAGGTAACTAATAATTCAAATTTAAAAGGAGTATTTATTGCTACATCAAATGAATTTATAAAGTCAGTGGATACTTCAAAAACTTCTATAATAAGAGTTTATAATTCTGACTTAAATATAGGCGATGAAGTAATTAATATATCTGATAATGGAGATGCTTTTGGTATATATTCTGACAAGCAAGGTTTCATGAAGCAACTTGACACAACCACATTTAATTCTTTGAACTATATTGAAAATATAGCTCTTGTAAATACTTCTGGAAACCTTATAAGTGGTGCAGTAACTGCCAATGACAACTTTACACTTTCAAATGATATTGCAGAGAAATCATTTAATGCTTCTACAGTTAGTGATGCTGACTATAGAGCATATAAAGGTGCAAACAATAACATAGTAATAGGTGTAAGAAAATTAAATTTAGATTTCAATGCTCCTGATGGGACGACTTTATTAAATGAAGATAATTATTCAGATGAATATAATATCGCAGGAACGACGGAATCAACTATCAGCGATGCGACATTTAAAATAGGAAACTATATATTCTTAGGTTGGGCAACGACAGAAGAAAGAGCAGAAAATCTGATTGTTGATGTTGAAGATGGAAAAGTGTATGACACTCCATTTGATGGAGAGAATGACAAATTGCAATCATTCACTTTGTATGGTGTATGGATGTATAATCCACACATACATAAGATTTGCGGAACAGCAACTGATTCTGAATGTGATCATGACAATACACACTTGGCAGCTCACACTGAAGTGATTGAATATGAACCACTTTTAGATACTTTAACTACACTTGAGTCAGGCAAGGGATATAATTTGACTGCAACATCAAGTGAAAGTGTAAAGAGAGTATTCACAATAGATGGGACTGTATATATTTGTTTAAATGGATATGCACTTTATAATGTCCAATTCTTACCACGCTCAAGTACTTGTAAGATAGTAATATGTAATTGTAGTGATCATGAGGCAAAGGTGACAAGAAATGATGAAGCTTCCCCAACATATCCAGGCATGTTTAATCATATTAACACTTCTATATATGGCACAGGAAATAGAATCAATTTTGAGACAGATGTCATAATAGATAGAAGCGGTGGTGGCTATAATCAAACAGTAGAGATTTACAATGCTCATTTTAGTCCTGTAGAAGGCTTTGATTACACAGGCGATAGAGCTCTTATGTATCAAGAAAATGGCGGCGACAGAATCACTATATCAAATACAACATTTGAAGGATATAAAACAACAAGACTCTTGTCAAATCATTTCAATCCACTTTATACACATAGCCTTCCTGTTTTTGGATTATATAACTCATCTATTATACGAAATACTATAACAGGAAATGGTGCAATACAAAATGATTATGGAACATTGAATATAGAGAATGTAAGATTTGAAGATAACATTTTGACAGACATGGGTCGCTTGATATGCCAAGATACAGGCAATGGAACAATAAGTATCAAAGGTTCTTATATAAGAAGAACAAATGCAGACACTTTAAATATTGGTGACACTATTTACAATGCAGTAGGAACCACAAGCATCATAAATTCAGTAATTGAATATAACAAGGTGGATAGAATCATTAATGCAGTAAGTGGAAATGTCAATATTGATGCCACTTATATTAATGATAATGCTATAGAAACTCAAATGTTATTCGCTAATGCGGGAGCAACTGCAACAATTGGTGGTTCTCATATTAAAAATAATATATTAAATAATGGAAGGCTCATAGATATTTATGGTGCCACTATCAATATAAAAGAAAGTTCAAGTGTAAGTATATATAACAATGAATTGCAAATTAGCGAAAGCAGAAGTGATAGTTTGATTGGCTTTACAGATGCAGATGGAGCATTGAATGTAAAAGGAGATTTATTTATTACAAACAATATAGCAAGTGGCTCTGTTATAAAGACTTCTAATGATATTTCGGCAATAAGTATATATGGAAGCAATCAACGAATTAATTTAGGAAGCGGAAGATTATATGTAGCAAATAATAAATCAAATTATGATGTATCAACTCTAAATCATATGTATGGCATATATTCTAAAATAGAGAGCTTTATGTATCAGATGCCAGAAACAAGTTTTAACTCAAATAATTATATAGAAGAAATTGCATTGGTTGATACAAGTGGTGCTCTTAAGACTGGAAATATAATGGCTGACAACAACTTTACTTTTGACACAAAGTTGGCTGAAAAATCATTTAAAGCATCAACAATAAGTAATGCCGAATATAGAGCATATAAGGGAACACCTAATAATATCGTAATTGGTGTTAGAAAGCTTTACCTTGATTTTAATATACCAGAAGAGACTACACTCATAGACGATGAGCATTATCAAATTGAGTATAACATCGCAGGTACTATCAAAGCAAGCATGAGTAAGGCAACATTTAAGGTTGACAAATTTGTATTTATGGGCTGGGCTACAAGTAAAAACCGAGCAACAAACTCTATAGTAGATGTAAAAGATGGTGGCTTGTTTGATACACCATTTGATGCTGCGAATGATAAGGCACAAGAGTTTTATCTCTATGGTGTGTGGAGATATGATGATGACCCACACATACATAAAATTTGCGGAACAGCAACTGATTCAGAATGTGCACATGACATAGATAATTTAAGTATACATTCACACATAGTTGAATATAAACCATTATTTGATTATATGAGAAACCTTGAGTCAGGTAGAGGATATTATCTTGTTGCTACATCAAGTGTGACAAGAACATTTACTATAACAGGAACTGTTTACATCTGTTTAAACGGTTTTGAAATTTCAAATGTAGCATTTAAAGGCGCAAATGAAAATAGTACTGTATATATATGCAACTGTAAAAAAGATACAGTGATGACACAAAATGATGATGAATATATGTTTAGTGATATTAATACTTATGTCTATGGAGCAAATGGAAGAATAGATATGAAAACAAAATCACTTATTTCATTATCATTATATAGTGGGCAGAATGCAGAGTTTTATAATACCCATATGTCTCCAAAGACTGGATATATTAATGACAATGCTGGAGCAGGTATTGTCACACAAAATAATCAAAACAACATTGTGAAAATATCTAATTCAACATTTGAGGGATACAGTACTCACATATTATTACTTAATAATGACTCAAGCCATGGTAGTTCTTTAGTCGGATTATATAATTCAGAATTAAAGAATAATAATATAAATGGCTTTGGTATGATTTTTAATAATCATGGTAGCTTTGTTGTAGAAAATACTATGATTGACAACAACATCTTAAAAGACGATGGGCATATAATTTATCAAGCAGAATCAGGAATTATTGATATATCAAGTTCATCAATAGCTCGCACTAATGATGGAACTGCAAAAATTGGAAATATGATTTACAATGATGTAGGAACTATCAATATGTCAAATTCAAAAGTAGAGAACAACAATGTAGTGGCTATACTTAATGAATTTGAAGGAAACTTTAACATAATTGGAAATTCCGATTTTGTAAATAATAGTGTAGAAAGAACAATATTCAATATTCACGACAATGGAACTATGACTATAGAAGAAAATGCAAATATTAACATAAGCAATAATGAATTACAAGTTAGTGAGAATAGACTTGATAGTGTTGTATATCTTTCAAGCACAAATCCAACACTTGAATTAATAGGTAATGTTAATATCACAGGCAATATAGCAACTGGTTCAGTGACAAAAACTGCAAATGCAATTGCAGCCATAGGTATAGATGCTTCAACTAATGCAAAAATAAATATTGGTGCAGGCAAAATAATAATAAAAGACAACATTTCTAATAATACTGCAGCTCAAAATAATTTCTATGGTATTTATTCAAAAGCAGAGAGATTTATGTATCAATCTGCTGGTACGACTTTCAATGCAGAAAATTATGTAGAAGAAATTGCACTTGTTGATACTACTGGTAATCTTAAAACAGGAAAAATAATGGTAGATAATAATTATAAACTTGATTCAAGCATAGTTGAAAAATCATTTAAGGCTTCAACTATAAGTAATGCTGATTATAGAGTTTATAAGGGAGCAAATGAGAGTATTGTTATCGGTGCAAGATTAGTTTACTATGATTACAATGTGCCAGAAGGACAAGTAGTAACTGCTGAAAAAATAGCAACTGTTAATATGGCTGGTAGAGTAACATTAGAAACAAAGATGCTTGACATAGATACTGAAGAGTGTGTATTCCTTGGTTGGGCATATGAAAAATTAGAAGTAGGTGAGAGTGATGCTATTCTAGACAAAGTAAAAGTTGTGAATGGTGGCACACTTGATATGCCTATAGATGTAGATACAAGAGGTCTCTATGGTGTATGGAAGAAAACTTATGTGTATGTAACATTTGAACCAAATGAGCCAGAATCTCCTAATAGTAGTTATAGAAATGAATTAATAAGTGAGTTAAAAACAGCAGTTGTTGCAACAATTTCTGAAGTGCACAATGAGCTTCTTATAATGGATAGTCCGTATGAAATTACTGGATATACATTTAAAGGATGGGCACTTTCAACTATGAGTACAGTTGATGCTGATTCATATGTCCTAGAGCCTGAGTATCAACCAGGAACTATATTGACATATGAGCATGCCTTGTCAGTTCGTCCTAGTAGGAGAATGACACTTTATGCACTCTGGGTTAGAGACACATATACCTTGACATTACATGTAAATGATGAAAGAGAAGGAAATGGATCAACAAAAGCATACATATCTGGTTTTGCTGCGGACACCATAAAGAAAGAAGTAGAGATACGATATGATACATATATGAGTGAACAAGCAAATCCATTGCCTATGCTTGCCACAAGGAGTGGATATAATTTTAGTAACTACTGGGTAGAGGAAAAAGACATAGCTTTAAAAGATAGGGCAACATATAGTGATACACATAAGGATACAAGTTGGGACAACACAAAATTTTATAGAAGAGCAACATCAGCAGAGTTATATGCATTATGGATAAACAAAGAGTATGACTTTACAGTAGATAATAGAGGACAAGAATTTATTGATACAACACTTGATGGAGTGTATGATGGAAGTTATTATAGAAGTAAAGTATTATTTGATGATACTTTAACTCTTCCAAAAGCGAAATCAAATGATAATAGGATGGCATTTGATTATTATGGAGCAGAAGTAGATAAGGGAGTATTTGAAATACTTGGTTTAAGTGATGATGAATACAATGTATACAAGGTAGACCATGAAGTTGAAAATAACTTTATTTATTGCGAAGAAGCAGAAAAGCATGGAAGAGCAACTATATCTGCAGTATATTATCCAGTGCCAGTATCAGTGATATTTGATTCTAAAGAAAATAATGCAGCATTTAAAGACAAGAGTGGTAATTACATAAAAGAGATATTGGCTACATTGTCATATGGCAAGAGAGTAAGTGAGGCATTTGATGATGGTAAAATAGCAACTCCATATAGGCCAGGATACAAAGTATCTAAGTGGGTTCTTGCAAGTGACAGCAGAGTAGAGATAAAAGAAGATACAAAGTGGATTTATGAAGATAAGACAAAAGTTGAAGCTATATATGAACTAGTTCCATATACTATAGTTTATATACCAGGAGATGGTGAAGGAATAGAATATACTCATTCAAGTGAAGTGAATTTTGAAAATGAGATATTACCACAATACAACAATGAGTTTAAAAAGTTTGGAATGAAGGTTGTAGGATTTGATATACTAAATGCTTCGCTTGGCACAGACAGTGAAATAACTCATAAGGTTTCATCAGTCAGTGTGACAAATTGGAAAAAGACAAATAGAGTAATGCTCAAAGATAAGTTTACTAATGCATATCCAAATGATGGAAATATATTGAAATTAAAGGCAGTATACGATGATGCAGGAACATATGTAAGATATAATAAATCTACTCCAAATTCTGTTGATAGTTCTTATAAGAATGAAGTTAAGGGAATAATGGAAGATAGTTGGATAGATATAGCAAGTATAAGTAGGATTTCTGAAAATCAGTACACATTAGAAGGATATGAATTTATAGGTTGGAGCAGAACTCCTGTCACAGCTACAGCGGCTGACACAATTGATGTCACAACTCTATATCAGGGAAGACAGGTTGTGCCATATGAAGATGTAAAGAATGATAGACACATCTTAGATTTATATGCTGTATGGAAGAGAAAGACATATAACTTTACATTCCACATAAATGATAAGAGAGAAAGTAATGGATCAACAGAAGGTCTTATCACAGGACTTATGCCAGCAGATCAAACAATAGTTACAATACCTGTAAAGTATGATGAATATTTTGGTGTATCAGTTGCAACAAGTGGAAGTGCAAGAGTTGGATATACATTAAAAGGATTTACTGAGAAACAAAATATAGAAATAAAAGAAAAAGCAACTTACAGCAATGTATGGACTAGTGATTCGGTAGTGCGAATTACTACTGGATCTGAACTTTATGCTTTATGGCAGAACAATACATATAAGTTGAGAACTGATTTGAGAGGTCAAGCTTGGGAAGATACTACTTTACCTGCAGGAGACATTATAGATAAAGAAATTTACTTTGATGATGTGATTGATAAAGAAGTTCTTCCAAATGCAAAATCAACAACTGAGGATATGAGATTTGATTATTGGGGAGTAGATATAGATAAAACTAACAATGAAATACTTGTTATGAGCCAAGAAGAGTATAATGCTTATAAGACTGCTCATGAGAGGGCTAAAACATTTACATATTCTACAGAATGTGAGAGAGATGGATTTATAACATTTACAGCTGTATATGCTCCACGACTTGTCAATGTAAAATTTACTGCAAAAGAGAGTGATGCAGCAATGAAAGATAAAGATGGCAACTATATAAGTGAGATGACAGTTACTCTACCATCTGGTTGGGTTATTGGAACAGCATTTGAAGGTGGAAACATAGCAACACCATATAGACCAGGACATAAATTTAATAGATGGGTACTTGCAAGTGATAGTAGTGTAGTTATCACAAAAGATACAAAATGGATTTATGGAGATAATGGAGTTGTAGAAGCAGTTTATGACATAATTCCATATACCATAGTGTATATGCCAGGTGAAGGAAGCGGCGCTAATTATACTCACCATGAGCAAGTTGATTATAGTATGGAGATAAGACCTGAATATGACAATCAGTTTACTTACTTTGGAAAGAAAGTTGTAGGCTTTGAGATACTTAATGGCTCACTTGGCACAGATAGTGAGATAACTCATAAAGTTTCATCAGTAAGTGTAACAAATTGGAAAAAGACAAATAGAGTAATGCTTAAAGATAAATTTACTAATGCATATCCAAATGATGGAAATGAATTAAAACTAAGAGCAATTTATGACGAAGCAGGAATGGTAGTCAAGTATCATAAATCTACACCTACTTCAATAGATAGCAGATATACAAATGAAGTGAGAGGCAATATGCCAGATGGTTGGATTGATGCTGAAAAAGAGAGTAGAATAGATGAAAGCACTTATTCTGTTTTAGGCTATGAATTTATAGGATGGAGCAAAGCAAGTATTTCTGTAGTGGAAGCAGATACAATAGATGTAAGTACTTTATATCAGGGAAATCAAGTTGTAGCATATGACACAGTGCGAAATGATAGACATATTTTAGATTTGTATGCAGTGTGGAAGAGAAAAACTTATAATTGGACTTTCCATATAAATGATAGTAGAGAGAACAATGGTTCAACAAAAGGTTCTATTACAGGACTTATGGATGATAGTCAAGTTAAAGTAACTATACCAGTTAAATATGACGAATACTTAGGAGTAACAGTTGCAACTACTGGAAGTTTAAGGCCAGGATATACTTTGAAAGGATTTACTACTAAGAAAGACATAGCCTTAAGTGATAGAGAGACCTATGCTGATGTATATACTATAGATACTTTTGTCCGCAGTGTAAATGATAAAGAACTTTATACTTTGTGGCTAAGTAACAAATACTATTTTGATGCAGACCTTTGTGGACAAGAGTGGGAAGATCCTACACATCCTGCTGGAAATATTATAAGAAAAGAAATCTTATTTGATGCTGAACTCGATAAGACAGTTCTTCCAAATGTCAAGTCAACTACTTCAACTATGGAGTTTAATTATTGGGGTGTAAATGTTGACAAGACTACATCAGAGTTGCTTAATATGAGTGAAGCAGATTATAAGGATTATAAGAGTAAACATATTAAGAATGATACCTTTACTTACTATGAAGAGTGTGAGGACAAAGGCTTTGTTAAATTTATAGCAGTATTTATACCAGCTCCTGTAGAAATAATCTTTGATGCAAAAGTAGATGGAGCAGGATTTAAAGATAGCGATGGCGATTATGTAAAACAAATTATTGCTACTACATCAACAGGTTGGACACTTGGTTCAGCATTTGATGATGGCGAGATGCCAACTGTATATAGACCAGGTTACAAAGTTTCTAAGTGGGTTCTTAAAAATGATGAGTCTATAGAAGTAACTAAGAATACAGCATGGAATCGTGAAGATGGCACAGTAGTAGAACCTATATATGAGGTAGTAAATTATAAAGTAGAGTATTATCCAGGTGAGGCTGGTGGAAAATCAAAACAGGGAACAACTACAGTAAATTGTGAGAGTGAGTTTGTGCCTGAAAGCAATGTATTTAATTATAAGAGTCATAAATTTGCTGGTTGGAAGGTACTTAATCCAGGAAAAGATATAAGTGGCAATGTACCTATGGAAGTTGCAAAGCAAGATACATCTACTTGGACTAAAACAAATATTATAAATTCTGGATACAAGGCTAAAAATTTATTTGCTGAAGAAGGCGATACAGTAAAACTTGAAGCTATATGGGATGAGGCAGTATATAACATAGAGTATGTAAGAAAAGCACCTAATAGTGTAAATGCAGGTTACACGAATGAGATAAAAGAAAATGCTATGGATATAGTGACAGCAGGAGTTGGAGATAATGTTGTTATAGCTGATTATGCTTATACAACTACTGGCTATACTATGATTGGTTGGTCGACTAATGCAAGTATCAATTATGATGATTATGTATTAGGAAAAGAGGAAACTCTTGTAAACTATAAAAAAGGTGATAAGGTTGTATTATCTAATATTGAAGGAGAATTGATTAAGCTATATCCAGTATGGAAGAGAAATGAGTATTCGCTTGAGATTAAATATCCTAAGTATGCTACTGCTATAAAAGAAAAAATAACATTTAGATATGATACATATGTCAATAATGTAAATATAATTCTCGGACGAGATTATAAAGGGGAAGCTTATCGTGTCCTTGCATGGAGTTTAAAAGACCCTGGTGATGCACATTATGATACTATTGAAGAGGCACTTGCAGATACTAAACTTGCCGATTCTATCGCAAATGTTAATAACAAAGTAGTATTTAGAAACCAAAGTGATACCTTGTATTCTATATCAAGACAAGATTGTATTGAGTTTGTATATTATATAAATAGAAGAGGCGGAACAAAACTTAGTCTTGAAAACAACCCATCGCTAAAACAATATATATTAAACGGTGATACAGGAACATTCACTTTAGTAAAACCAGTATGGGGAAAGAATAAATTTGATGGATGGGAAAGAGATGGAAAAATTATCCCAGCAAGATCAAAAACTTCTGATAATATATATTATAAAGATGAAGTAACAGTGGACCCAACAACACTTAAAAAGAGTTGGACATATGAATTAGTAGCTAAGTTCTCAACTGGTAATAATGATCGTCCATCAAATGGTGGCGGAGGCGGCGGAGGAGGCGGCGGCCGTGGTGGCGGTGGAGTCGGTGGAAACTTTACTGGCTGGACTTATGACTTAGTCGGATGGTCATATTATGGCTATGACCAAAATAGTTCAATGTCAGAAAAATATGCAAATGGAATTTTCAAGATTGATATCGGAGATGGTAAAGACAGATACTATGGATTTGATGGCAAGGGATATATGGTATCAGGATTTAATAATTTCTATGGTTGCACATATCTATTCAATGAAGATGCAAGATCGGCAGATTATGGTTCATTGATATTTGATAGTGTGATTATGAATGGAAATAAGTATACCATTCATCCTAACTATGGAGAACTAATAGGTGTGGATGAAAATATAGGGGGAGTATATTCTGCTAGTAAGACTGGTTTAAATATTATAGATGGCTCTTGGAATGGTAATTGGGAAGTTAATCCAGTTACAGGTCAAAAGACATATGTCTTACGAAATGGTGTGCGCGAATTGCCAGTAAATGGTTCAATTGAAATTGGTGGTTTATACTATGTGTTTGATAAGGAAGGTATAATGCAAACTGGATTTATCAAATATAGAGGACAATACTATTATATGGTGGATGAAGGACCACAATCTGGAGTTATATATATAGGATATAAAAATGTCGGCGGAGTTGAACTTTTGTTTGATCCTATACTTGGTGGACGACTTGTGCATGAAGAGATGCTTAAAGAAGTGAAGGGCGTTGAAGCAAAAGTAATAAGTGAAGGACCTGGTTTGGATTGCAAGGAAAATTAGATCATAAAAATGTATAAAGACAATGAGAAACTGAAAAGAGCGATTTCTATTTTGCTCATAGTTGGGATGGTGATATCAAGTAATGGTTTCGCTGTGTTTGCTGCGGGTGTAGAAAATGTAATAAAAGAGACAACAGAAGAATCGGCAAATAAAGAAACGAAACATTATTATGAGTATTATGAAGAGAGAAAAGAAATAACATACATTGATAATGAATATGATGATATAAGTGAAGAAACTGAAGAAACTAGTATCGATGTATTAAATGAGTCCGAGAATTTTAATGATGCCGATATAGAGAGTACTATTGAGGAAAGTAGTAAAGAAAAGGAAAAGGCCGAAGAAGAAAGCAGTGATGAGTTAGATGACTATACTAAAGAGAATAGTACGGAGTTATATGATAGTATAGAAGAAACAGAGTTTGAATCTGATAGTGATGAAATTAGTACAGATTCAGAAGTTGTCACTGAAGAAATTGAAGAAGATGAAATAGAAAAAGAGACTACAAGGGAGAATGATTACGAAGATGTTGGGATAGCTAGTGAATCTACAGTAATTGCTAATGAAGAAAAAATCTCAACTGACAGTAATGTATCAAGCGATGAGCCTGATATTAATGTCATATCACTTGATGATTCTATAATTGCTACTTTATCAGTAGCAACAGTGTCGGATACCAGTTCTTTAGATATTGCAGAAATATCAGAAGCAAGTCAGTCAAATGCAAATGGACTTTTGGGTGCTAATATGCCACCTATACCAGATGGCGGTATAGAAAATACAGTTATAACAAATGAACACTATCATAAAACTTGTGGTGCACTTGAAACTATAATATGTGACCACGAATATTTCATTGACCATTATCAAGGTGCAAACCATAATAATGAAGATGACACAGAGATGGATGATATAGGTGTTGTATATACTCATTATCTTAATAATACTACAGGAAATGTCACAAGAGGAGCTGTTTTCCTTGAAACAGATGCGGCTTTTGATTCGGTGATTAATTTGTCTGGAGATTTATATATTTGCTTAAATGGTCATAACCTCACTTGTAAGGGATTTGTGGGAAATGGACACAACCTTACTATCACAAACTGCAAAGGTCTTTCAAAGACCTCATATACAGAAGGGGATTTAATACATGTTCAAAATGGCGATGCATATAGCCCACTTTTTGAAAATGTAAATGTTGACATCACAAGTAATTATAATTACATGATAAATGTAAAGTCTCCTTATGTGCTAAAATATACAGGAGAATATAAATTCAATGCTGAGTTTATGACATTTGATGGAATGAATATTGAGCATAATGTAGCATTTGATGTGCAAGGTGCAGGGGCAAATTCAAAAATAAATTTATGGGGAGATGTTTTAAAGAATTTTAAAACTACAGAAGCAGTATTTAATGACAATATTACAAGCGGAAATATCTATACATTTGATGACACAGATATTACAGATTGCGTAAGTAATAAGGATATATTTAAAACTGGTGCCGATAATATAGACTTTAAATGGACTTTGCAAGATGATAATGACACGATTAGAAGACAGACGAATACTGATTATGAGGTAAAAATAAAGAACAATTCATTTGGAACAGTAGATAGTAGTGGAGCGCTTTTTAAACTTGCTGGCAATACAGAGATTTGCTCTGATACTTATTTGATTATATCGGAAAATACTTCTTGTGGCACAAGTATGATTACAAATTCAAGTGATACTATCCATTTTGTTGGTACCATGTCTATCATAGGTAATAAAATAGATAAGACAAAGTCGGTTGAAGGTGTGACACAAAGTTTGCTTGATTTGTCAAATACTGATCTTATAGTTGATAGTGATTTAATAATTCAAAACAATAAAGTTATAAATGGCACAACGACAACACGTGGTATGTCGGCGGCTATTTATGTTGGAAAAGATAGACATATATATCTTACAGATAAAACATTTATATGTAATGGTGGCACAAGCAATGAATCAACTAATCCACAAAACTTTATGAACAATGTTTTGTCTGAAAACTTTGATTACCCACTTGTGCAAACTGATGGAACTCTATTTGATGGAATCAATAATAGGATTGGAGTTTCGTTTGCAACTGATTCAACTCCTACTGGTATTGGTAAGATTATTAAAGATTTTTCTAAAAATACAGTTAAGTTTGAAAAAAATACAAAATATGGAACATTTGATTTTGACTATGTATTATATTTTACAGTGTTTGCTGGTACATATACAAAATTATATCAACCTGCACCTTATATAGATGATGAAGGTATCACATATATATCGCTTGATAAAATTCACAATCATAAAATATGTGGTAAGGATGCTGGTGCATCTTGTTCACATGGCTCTGGCACAAATCACGGCACAGCTACATATATAGGGATCTGTGATCCAAAATTTCAACCATATTCAACAACAGAGAATATACATTTTTATCTGACTCAAGATATAAAATTCACAAATATAAATTATAATATTCAAAATGGACAAGGTCGTCTCCGTATATGTACCAATGGTTTTGATATGAATTGTAGATTTAGGGGCAATGCATCATCTTATGATGCGAATCAAAGTAGGACACATTTGTATTTGTGCGATTGTAGTGATGATGGAATTGGCTCAATCACTTTCAAACCAAGTTCAGCAGCAAGTAGATTCCTTGAATATTGTTATGCACATATGTATGCAAAAAAGAAACTGACCTTAAATGCTTTATTACTTTATTATTATCATAGAGCAGGATCAGGAGCACCACTTCAACAAATAACTTATGAATTTGAAAATATACTTTTCAGTGGGGAAAAATTTAGTGATTCTGAGAAAAGTGCAACAGCTGGTCAATATTTTGTAGGTCTTGGTGGAACTAAATTTAGATTCAGATATTGTACATTTTATAAATTGAGAGCATATGCAATTTCGGGTGCAAGGCTTGCAGCAAGAAACTATTTTAATGATTGTGAAGTCGATCAATGTAGTTTCAATAGAGGAGTGTTTTTAACTATCGGTCAAGGTGGTGGTGGAACATCAAGTCAAAGACCACAAGTTAATATAACTAATGTAAATATAACAAATTGCACAACTTATTGTTTCATAGACAACACTTCAAGTCAAGATGGTTGGTGGAAAGGTGAGTTTAATCTTTATGGATATTTTAATTGTTCAAATAATGTAGTAACAAATAATGCATTTATTTTGCGTGGTAGTGATTACAACACAATAGCATTGTATTTAAGAGGCAATGCAAATATGACTTTAACTGAAAATGATTTCAGAGGCACGGCAGTTTTTGTAACTCAAGAGAAAAAAATTTCTATAAGAATGGATGGGAATACTGCCATAAGAGTTTATAACAATACATTTAATTTGTCATCCAATCCAACATCAAATACAGGTATGAGATATGTATTTTACCAAAATGCAGCTATACCAAGTGCTACTATCCAAGGAACGGCAACTATATATATAAAAGACAATACTATGAAAAGAGGTGCATCTGTAGTAGTTGCTTCATATACTGAAGTGCAGTCAGCATATATCAATGAAACTGGATCGGGATTATTTACATTTGGTGGTAGTGGAAAAATAAATATTTCAAAAGATGGTGGTTCATATATAGGACCAGTAGTAGTAGCAAATACAACTGATGGTAAAGGACTAGTATTATCAGCTTGGAATTCAAGTAGAACTTATGCAAGTGGTGAAGCAAAAAAATTCTCTGAAGTCTATGAAGCAGGTTATAACTTTAAGATGGATGCAGATTTTGTAAACCAAAGAAGAGTAGTTTTGAAAAATGGAGCACTGTATGTAGATTTTGCAACTCATGTCCATAAGATATGTGGTGAAAAAAATAATCGTGGCGATTGCGGAGGTCATCTTACTGCAAGTGGACTGACAACAAAACACAAAGATAATACACATGGATACATGGAAGTTGACAATGCAGCAAGCATATCAGAACTTGTTGGAATTGGAGAAAATTATATTGTATTGACTGGCAATATTGATGCCCCTACAGATACTGAGATATTGGTGGAAGATGACTTGTATATATGTCTAAACGGATGTAAATTAACTAATTTTAGGTTCAAAGGTTTAAATAAAAATTCAAAAGTAGTTATAAGTAACTGTGTAAATATCCCATCGACTTTAGTTGATAATGTAGCAGATAAATATATATTTGATAATGTAAATGCAGAGTCATGGACAATAACGGCAACTAGTGGATATAGGCTTAACATACAAGGTATAAATATATCTAATATGAATGATGGACAGAAATCTGTATTTTACAATACAAGTTTCAATGGTTTGTCAACACAAACAGCACTTCAGCCATTTGTGATATCAAGTGGCTCAATATTAAACACGATTCAAAGTAGTTTTACAAATTATTATGTGGGACCTAGCGTTGAAAAAGGTTGTTTTGTAGTTGAAGATAATTCAGAATTAAATATGTATGATACAGATTTGTCAAATATGAATCTTTATAATACTGATGATACACAACAAGTAATATATGTATACAATCGTTCAAAATTTGTTTTTGCAGGTGGCTCTACGGCAACAAGTCTCACAACTCAAAATGGAAGATTTATACATAATTTTGGAACGAGTAGTTGTGTCGTAAGAGGCTCATATATAGGTTCTGATGCAACGAACTGGGAAAGTATAATATATAGAGACTCTATAATATTAAATGAGGGTGAGGGAACTACATTTGAATTTATAGATTCCGTTTTGCGTTCTGCAAAAGTTACAGGAGTTGCAGGTGCTGCAATTATAAAAAATTATGATAGAGCAGTATTCTCAATTTCAAGAACCAATACATCTTGGCTTTCTTCATTAAATTATCTTAAGGCTGAAAGTGATGGTACTTATATAGTTCACAATGACAATGCAACATTTAATCAAAGTGCATACTGTGCTTCATATATGTGTCTTGTGAGAAATGCAAATTGTAAAGGGTATTATAATACAAATGGAAGTACCTTAAATATCAATTATGTAAGTTTTTATTATACTGATGCTGCCAATAATGCACTTATGTATACTTGGGCAAGACAGGCACTTCTTGGACCATTGTTTTATAATGATGCCACATCGGTTGCCAATTTCTCAGGTCTTGATATTTATTACGCATGGCCATGTAGTGATATATTTAAAAACTATGGTATTATGAATTTCAATAATGGCTCAAGACAATTCACTATAAGACAAAATGTATTTTGGAATGCAAATGCAAAAATTCTAACTAATGAGCCAGGCGCTAAATTATATATCAATGGTAGAAGTGATACTACAAATGCACTCAATGTATATCAAAATATGATGGTAAAAGGTACTGAAGATCAGACATTTATAAAAATATCTTCAGGTTCTGAAGTGCATTTTAATAATTATACTTATTTCCATGAGAATTATGTTTATAATTGTAAAAATGATGGGACAGATACTGGTATACTTTCAATGATTGATGTAGAGAAAAATGCAAAAATGTATCTTGGAAACAAGATGGTATTTGAAAATATAGGAAGAGCAGGTGAATGGGATTATACAAAACTTACAACTGAGACATGGAATATGAATTATATGACAACGGCTCGTTGCTATAGTGGAACTGATAAATATGACAATGACTTTACTGACAACTATATGATTATGAATCAAGTATATAGTGAAAGTACAGATCCATTTTTATTCTTTGATACAGAAAATAAATTTAGTGGCAACGCCGACACAAGAATTAAATTTAGTATAAAAGATGAAGGCTTAGAAGGATATAGAGGAACAATAACAGATGAATGGGATATAGACCATGTAGATGTGCCAAGTAGATATTCAATAGATAATTTATATGACAGAGTATTTGAAGCCGAACAAGATGAGACAATAACCGCTACCATATCTTATGCAATCACGCAGAAAGATGAAGAAAGTAATGTTCTCATTATCAAATCAGGATTCCATGGACATAAAATTTGCGGAACTGCAAATGCAGAAACTTGTGCACACGAATATATGGAGAATCATCCTGATAGTTCGCAGGTTTATAAAAAATTAACCTATGCAAATAGTGATTCATTTGCAAATGGTGGTGGATATTATCTAGATTATGATTTAACACTTGATGACAGCACTGAGATAATACTAACTAAAGATTTGTATATTTGTTTAAATGGACATAAACTTACGATAAATTCTTATTTTGGCAATTCGAATTTTAAAATGTATATCACAGATTGCAGTGACAAAGACACGAGCGAATTGATTTTCACAAATAAATCTAATTATTTATTTACAAATGTTTGTGTAAATATCATGACGAAGAATCATATAAGTGTGAGAGCAAATAGAGTGTGGAACTATAATCAGGCAAAGGATGCTGGACAAGTTCTAAATGTTGATTTTGCACCTTATGATGAGAGTTTGCTAGAAACAGTGTCGCCATTCAATGAAGGTGCTTATTATAAAGATGATACAAGAAGATATGAAAATGTTCTTATATCAAGTTATAGTACGACAGAGGCTATATTTACTGCATCTGGATATTATTACAATGAGTTTTATAAGATAGAGTTTAAGAATAATAAATCAGGCACTATCTTTAGGTCTTTTTATAACTTGGATATGAATAACTTGTTAATCCATGATAATATTACAAGTAGTCATGTATTTTATGGAGTGTCTAAAGATAGAACAGGCGGTGTAAGAAATATTAAAAATGCAACATTATCTCAGGCGAGTCTTGATAATGAATTGTCAACAGTATTTTATATTGAACAGGGTAATTTCAATCTTACAAATGTAGATGTATCAAATTATAAAGTATCAAATGCAATATATAATTTTGCAGGAACAAGTGCTTATGACACATATATTGATAAAACATATTTCCATGACAATGTTATAAATAGCGGTGCAAGTATAATAAGCAATGGTGCATCCCCACTATATGTAAAGAGAGTTGATTTATGTAATAATAAATCAAAAGGCAGTATCATAAAAGAGACAGGCAATAACGGAAATGTATATATCGCTTCAACAAGTATTTTTAATAATGAGATTAAAAATATTTTTGAAATAACATCAAATACTGGAAATATAAATATATTAAATAATGAAAAAAGTCTTGATAGTGTAGTAGAGATATATAACAATATTTATATAGATGAGGCTGAAAGTCGTGTAGTAAAATCATCTGGTAATTTTAGACTTAATACAAACGCAGTTTTAAATATACATGATAATTCATTTAATGCAGAAAAACTTTTTGACTTTAATAAATCTGGAAGTTTGATACAACTTCAAAATTCCAAGTTAAATATTCATAAAAATAACTTAAAGAGGCTTGGAAATGATCTGGCTGCAGGAATCATAGATATAAATGAAAAAGAAACATATAGCACAAAAGGTTTCTTATATGTGGCATCAAATTCATATATTGGAGCAACTTCAGATACTGATAAAGGATATGTATCTGCGATTTTTGTTTCGTCTCGTTCAAACGCAATTTCTGTTGGTTCAAGTTCTATAATTTTGCGAGGAAACACAACTGATGATGCATCGGGTCTTGATGGTCATTTTGTTTATGATGTATTAACTGATATGGGCAGAAATCAAGAGATATTTAAACAGTTAGATGGCGAATATTTTAATATAGAAGAATCGTGGTTCTCTTTTGAATCTATAAGTAGTAATAGAGCGGGACTTGTGATTTACAATGGTTCGGCAAGAGGAAGTGAGGAGATAGTACTTAGTAATGTAAGATACAATCAAAAATTTGATGATACTATAAATATATATTATGGTTATACATCACTTGGAGATAAGACGACTATTTATATTGAAAAAGCTCACGACCATTATGCCTGTGGTGTGACTGATTCAAATCTCTGTTCGCATAGATTGATAAGTGATAAGACGCATACGACTAAACTTAGATATGCACCATATACTGAAGGTATTGATTTAACGGAAGGTAGATATTATCTTGCAAATCAAGATTATGAACTTAATAAAATATTTACTGTCACTGGAGATTTATACATATGCTTACACGGGCAAAGCATTTCTAAAGTTTCTTTTGTGGGAGATTCAGTAGATAGTAATATTTATATTACAGATTGTGTAGGTGGCGGAACTCTTACACCTTATTCAGATACTGTAGCTTTATTCCAAAATATCAATGTTCACTTCTATGTACCAGATGGCAAAGAGGTTTTTGTAAAAGGCGGCTATGTAACAAACTATACAAGAAATAGCCAAGTATTTAATGCTGAGAATGTCGTCTTTGATGGAAATGAAGAAATAAGAGATAAATCATTTATATTCAATGCAAATATGACTGCTAATATGGCATCTTGTTCTATAATAAATTATAAAACTCCTCCTATGAGTTTTGGTGAAATAGAGAATAATGTATCTGTTGTTTATAATACTGGTGGTTCGACATTAAATGTATATGATGTGAAAATGTCTCAGAATAATATCACTCAGTATTTGTTGTATAATGGGTTAAATTCTACGATCAATATTGCGACAGGTAGTTCGCTTGATATAGTTAATAATAAGAGTCAATTTTTCCATTTGGCTCACATTGAGGCTGGAGCAGTAAATACATTTGGCCAAATTAATATAACTGAAAATACAAGACAAATGATTGCACACAATAGCACAATGTATTTATATAATTATGCAGCATTTTATCTTGGCAACACTGCAGTTGTAAATATGCATAATTCAAAAATATATATTTATGATAATGATTTTACGGTATTTAGTAATTCTGTAAGAAAGCATATATATAGTTATGTATATGATGTATATACAGAGAATCTTACAAATCCGTTTATACAAACTATTGGAGAAAAAATCAAAGAGGATAGTAAAATCAAAGTTCAGCTTCATCGTCCATTTAGAGGCAATGTAATTAAGAACTGGGCTTATGACACTATTGATGATGCAAATAAGATAGTAGAATTGTCATATCAAAAGAGAACAGATATAAAATTACTTATGGAAACTTTGGTTGGAGAATCGATACCGACTATTCTTATTGATGTAGAACATGTCCATACTTATTGTGGTCTTTATGCAAGTGATGCACCTTGTACAGGGCATGATGGACTTCTTGATACTCATACGGAGTATTATACATTCCAGTCATTTATAGGTATAGGAGATAGTAAGACGGATCTGAGTGTTGGTGGAAGGTATTTCTTAGAACTTACTGATTATTATGATGACACAACAGGACTTTATACATATGATTATGCTGCAAACCACGGTGGTAACCCAGTAGTCACAGTTAACAATGATTTATATCTCTGCCTTGGTGGTGTGTCAATAAGTAATATTGTATTTAGAACAACTAGTGATGCACATATTTATATTATGAACTGTAACCACAATGCAGAAACTTATATTTCGCAAGGTGCAAATGATAGTATATTTACAGAAGGCAATGTGTCGCTCATAGCTCCTTATGGTATGACTATTAGTGGAAAGTCTATGATTAATATGACAAGAGGAACTTTCACTTCACTTAATACATATTTCTTGAATGAAGGAAAATTATATAGTGGTTCACTACTTACATTTGGAGATGGCATAAAAGCAAAAATGATTAATACATATTTCGAAGAGATTGAAGGATACGACTATATAACAAATAATGGTGGAGATGTAACATTATATAGTTCTATGGTATTGAGTAGCACCATAAGAGGAGCGTTCATAAGAAATAATGTGGGGACAGTAAGTATAGCGAGTGTAACGATTGATGATAATATAATTTCCGAATCAATATTTGAAATAGTTGGCAAAGGAAATGTACAAATTATATCTTCAATTTCAAATATTACCAAGAATACAGTGCCAGTGCTTATGAATATAGTTGGCACAAGTAGTGATATGTATGCAGGATTTGATGTATCTGGCGACAATGCAATTATAAATATAACTGACAATGTATTTTCTGGCAATTCAATGATTAATTTAAGAAAATATTCTTATCTAGGTACTAGTGGAAAGGACTCAGAATTTAATTTGACAAATAATACATTGTATAGACAAGATTTATCTCAGGCACTTATACATGTAAAAGATGCATCTTATATAAGAGCATATGATGGAAACTTAAATTTAAATGGCAATGTATTTGATAATGAAACTACTCCTGTAAGTGTAAGCGCCGATAAGACACTTTCTTCACTGTTAATTGATAGTTTGACATATGAAGAAACAAGTGTGAAGTTAAAGGATGGAGTGATTAATATTGGTAGCAATATAAAGAAACCAGCAGATTCTACAGAAAAAATCTATGGTCTTTGGACAAATGCAAAAGCAAGTTTCAGTTTCATAGAGGAAATAGGAGACAAGATAAAAGAGGCTAATCATATAAGTGATATATATAGTGTTCATGATAGATTTGATATGATAGAAAATTATATGGCTTCTGTGTCAAATGTAAAAAACAGTTTTGTTTTAAATGAAAAACACAATGAAAAGACTGGATATGCGATAGAAGTAAAAGATGGTGTAAGACATGCAGTGGTTCGTGAAAGATATATTACATTTGATATGGCTACACCAAGTGACTATGTGATAAAAGGTAGCATGTCAGATATAATTATTGCAAATGCTACAAAAATCACTTTGCCAAATAAGAAATATGAGTCAGATGGACTTGAATTTGTAGGTTGGAGTAGAACTCTTAAAATACCACCAGAAGATACGACAGAAGATGTGAAAGCAGATTATTTGCTTGGTGGTGATTTTGATGTGCTTGAAACTGATACAAAAGTTAAATTGTATGCTACTTGGGAATATGCAAACCATAGACATATGCTATGTGGAGCAACTGTTTCTTGTACACATAAATATATAAGCAGTCATAGTGATATGATAAGATTTAGACCACTTAGAACAACATTTGATTTATCAAGTGGTGGAAATTATTTTATAGATGAAGGAGATGTAGATTTTGGCAATATCAATGTAGAAGTAAATGGAAAACTGGTAATTTGTTTAAATGGATATAATATGAGTGGAATTACATTTAATGGTGGAAGTGGAAATGTCTACATATTAAATTGTAAGAATAATGAGTCTATAATTTCTGAGAGCACAATCAGTGAATTGCCATTATTTAATAATGTAAATGCTAGTGTTTTATCGTTCCATAAAGAAAAACTTAAAGTAAATGCAAAGAAGGCTGTATATGCAAGCGATGTGAACAAGAGATTTGAAAGTTTAAATGTTGCATTTGCTCAAAGAGCAACATTCTCAGATAATAGTAGTTCATATATAAAATTTGAAAATAATAAAAATGAGGCAGTGTTTGAAAATGCTAGTTTAAAAACATTTAATAGAGAAGTAGGACAATTATTGAATTTTGAAGTGGCAAGTGTAAGCATAGCAAATTCTAATATTAGTAACAACAATATGCATTCAATTATGTCAGTGGGAAGCACTTCGGAATTAAGATTCATAGATACAACTATAAATGATAATGTAGTTACTGATTATGTCTTATATCAAAAAGGTGAGACCATATATAGTGGTGTCAATATCATTAGCGATAATAAAATAAAGGTTGATGCTAAAGAAAATAGAGGTGTAGTGATTCTTACAGATGCATCTACCATGAATATAAAAGGAAATCTTGACATAAAGAAGAATATAATAGAATATGTAGATGATACAATGAGTGAATCTTCAGTATTGGAACTTGGATCAAAAGATGTAGCTTCTGGAAAGTCAAATGTTGCAGCAGGTATATTTGTAGGAACTAATTCTGAAATTGGTTTTGATGGAGGAACTCTTACAGTAGAAAAGACCAATGATACAACTTATGATGTTGACAAAGATATTCTTATAGCAAATATATACTCACTTAAAACTGATTCGTTTATAAATTTAAAATCAGGAACATTCACTGCTTCAACTATAAATGCAGATATAGCATTTGGCTCAGCAGATGGTTCAGGTACAATATTAAAAGATGCAACATCTGCTGTTGAATGGAATGAAGTATTTGATGCGAATTTAGACCAAGATAAATTTAATGCAGTATATAGTGTAGGACCATTAGTTCGTATAGGACCTAAGGCAATAATATTTAATCCAAACTTGCCAGATGGTTATAGTATAAGTGTTCCTATCGCTTCCCAGAGTACAGCTGGTTTATCAAATGTTAAGTTGGATAAGAATACATATGGAGTCTATGGACTTGTATTTAAAGGATGGGCTACTGTGAGTCAAGTTACACCAATTACTAAGGGTGTAGCAGTGTTATATGATTACGAGGATGAAGAAACAATACCAATAAGTGATAGTGATACTACTATTAATTTATATGCTTCTTGGGAATATAAAGAAATTCACGATAAGCATAAAGCTTGTGGTGTGGCAACAACTACAGAGTGCTACCATATGCCAAGTATGACATGTGAACATTCTGAGGCTTTAAATTATGAAATATTGACTGGCGAAAGAGATTTGACAAAAGGTGGAAATTATTTCTTAATTGATGATTTCGATTTAGATGATGAAGTTATAACTATAGAAGAAAATGCAAAACTCAACATATGCTTAAACGGATTTACTTTATCGGGAGTTCGTTTTGTCGGAGAAAATACTTCTTCTAAGGTAACTATAACAAATTGTAAAGAGAACTTAGCGAAGATAGAACAAAGTGAAGTGGATTATTTGACACAGGCTCTATTTACAAATGTCAATGCAGATATTTTATCACCATATACTATTAATGTGGCTGCAAATAGATTATATAAAGTTAATGGCGCATATAAGATAAATGCTTATGATGCAAATATGTATTCAATGACTTCTACAGTAAATGCTGAGTATTTCATGCAAATAAATAATAGAGCAACTGTTAGCATAATCAAATCAACCATATCAAATGTTCATGCAAATTATGGACTTGGTGTGTATAATTCTATAATTAATTTAAAAGATGTGAAACTTATTGATAATACTTTGCAAGGTACTCTTATGCTATATGGCAATAGAAATATTGCTAATTTTGACAATGTGATTATAAAAGGCAATAAAGTTATAAGAAATGCAAGTATACAAGATAGTGGTATTATAAGAATAACTGGTACAAGTAAAATTAATTTAATTGGCACTACAAGTATAGTTGACAATACTTTAGATACGACATATAAGCAATCAGATGGCTATGCGGCAGCAGCGTATATAGCAGATACAGAGAGCATACTAAATGTAGGCAGTGGCGAAATTATAATACGAAATAATAAAGAACTTGGTGAAGAAGATCAACATAATCATATGTATGGAGTATATAGCTATAATGATAATGGATTTATTGGCAAGATAGATGGAACTACATTTAATGAAAATAATTATATAGAAAATATTGCATTTAATGCTGAGACAGGTATAATTGAAAAGAATTGGAGTGGAGAAGACAACGAAGTTCATAAGCATTATATAGCTGATACAACTTATAATGAAAAATTAGGCGCTTATGAGTATGAAAACAATGCAATAATAGGAATAAGAACTATTAAATTTGATTGGAATGCACCAGCTGATTATGTAGTAACAGGTGGTGAAGAAACATTGTATCCTGGAGTAGCTACAAGTGTAGAGATTGAAGCACCAACAATATCTATAGATGATTTTACACTCAAGGGGTGGAATTATAGCAAGGAAGAAGAGGTGTATGATGCGGATACTACAAAAGTACCTGACATAGCAATTGGAGATTCTGCAAAGTTCCCTATATCAACAGATTCAATAACTTTGTATGCATTCTATGTATACACTGAAACTCATAAACATAGAGCATGTGGTGCAGATGAACATGAGGCATGCAAACATGATGATATATCATCTCACTCTGATATTATAAAATATGTAAGTCGGCTATCAACTGATAGTGATTTGTCGCATGGTGGAAAATTCTTCTTACCACGAACTGATATTGATATGAAAAATATAAGTGTGACAGTAGATGGTGAATTATATATTTGTCTAAATGGACATAGCTTAAAAGGTATATCATTTGTAGGTGCAAATGATAATAGCAAAGTATATATTTGTAATTGTAAAGATAAAGATGTTACTATGATTCAAAATACTCTTAGTGATTCTTTGTTTACTGATATAAATGCTTATACATATGCAAGGCATAGAAAACTAAATCTAAGAACTCATAAGGTTTCAGCAGGGAATACAAATGTGAAGAAACTAGAGATGTATAATATAAATATTAATCCTACTGATGGATATAACTTGACTGATTCAGATGAGGCAATATTTGAAGCAAAACTTAATGATGATTCTGTTATATTGTCAGATGTAATTTTGAGCGGATTTACTACAACTAATCTTATGATTAGTAATGAAGAGAGAAGCAAGATTAAATTATCAAGTGTGTCGGTAGTAAATAATGTAGCCGAATCACTTATGAATTATAATGATGGCCTTATAGAATTAAAGAATACGAATATAAGAAATAATGCAGCTAACAGTTATATTCTTAATGCTGCTGGTGGAGATATTATAGCTGACAATTTTAATATCAACAACAACGTTGTCAATAGTATATTGATTAATTTGCAAGGAGCAACATTAACTGCGAGAGGTGATTTAAAGATAGAAAATAATGCATGGATAAGTGATTCTTTACACATATCAAGTGTTTATGTGTCAAATGAATCATCGAAGATTAAAATTGGAAATGGAAATGTTGTAATTGATTCTATAAAGAATTTTGGAAGCAGTATAGTAACAAATGGTATATATTCTGAATTTGAAAAATTCATGACACAAGTCCCAGGAACTACATTTGATAGTAGAAACTATTTTGAAAATGTTGCACTTGCATCTGGTCGTGGAAAAATTATGGAAGATAACAATTTTACTTTAAGTAATGATAGTGCAGAAAATTCATTTAGAGCATCAACAGCAAGCAATGTGGATTATAGAGCATATAAGGGCACAAACAGCAATGTTGTAATAGGTATAAGAAAAGTAATATTTGATTATAATCTGCCAGATGGAGAGACACTTATAAGTGGAAGTATAGATAACATAAATTTATCAGGCAAGGCAAGTGTATCTATTGCTAAAGCTGATTTTGAGACTTATGATCATGATTTTGCTGGCTGGTCATATGATGCAGATAGCAAAGTAATTGATGTAGAAAATGGTGGAATTGTAAATACAGATATAAATAAAGACGAATTTAAATTATATGCTGTATGGTCAGAGACTATGATTAATATAACATATCATCCTACTACTCCATCATCTATAAAATATGAATATACAAATGAATTAACAAGTGAACTTAAAGTTGCGACAACAAATGTATTGAAGAAGAGCGAAGGTAGTATAAGAATTATAGAAAGTCCATATGCTATAGATGGATGGACATTTAAAGGTTGGGCACTTGCTACTGTAAGTAGAGCTGAGGCGGATGACTATGTGCTTGATAGCATGTATCAAAGTGGAAAAATTGCAACTTATAGTGATATGTTAGCAGCTCATCCAAGTAGAGATATAAATTTATATGCAGTATGGGTCAGAAATACTTATCAAGTAGTTTTACATATCAATGATAGTAGAGAAGGAAATGGAACAAGTAAAACTTCATTTGATGGATGGGAATCTACGACTAAAGTAATCAATATGCGATATGACTCTACATTTGAAGACATAGCAACTGATGAAGGTGTGAGTTCAACAACCCCACTTCTTCCAATTATAGGTTTGAGAAAAGGTTACATATTTACTGGGGAATGGACAAAAACTAAAGACATAGATGTAAAAGATAGAGCTTCATGGTCAGAAACACATGCAGATGACATATATTACAATGATTCAGTTTATAGATTATTAAAAGGAATAGATTTATATGCAAATTGGATTAATGATAAATATGAAGTAATATTGCATGCAAATGATGATAGAGAAAATAGTGGAAGCACAAGAGGTAGTATCATAGCAAGCGATAAGGCGACAGAGTCTTTTGTTATTTACTATGATGCGACAATGTCATTTGTGCCAAAAGTAGGTATAAGAAAAGGTTATACTTATGGAGGATTGGTAGAGAGACCACTTGATATAAAAGAAAGAAAAACAGCTGTATCAGTTGCAACTACAAATACAATTTATCAATATGAAAGTGATAAAGATTTATATGTCAACTGGATTAATAACGAATATAATTTGACGTTAGATTTGAATGATGGTAGCATAAATAGTTTGAGTTTAGGTGATAAATTTAAAGTATATTATGATGCCGTATATCCATTTAAATGGAAAAAAGATGCAAGTAGTATTTATGATAAAATAATAGATAAACCAATAAAAACTGACAGCGAGTTCCATTTCTTTGTTGATTATGAAGATAAAGATAAAGCAACTTGGTCGGATCTTTTAACAAAAGATGCTCATGATAAATTATACTCACTTTATGGATTGAGCGGTGATAAATTTACATCAAATAAAGATAAGATTGTAGTGGCTTGGTATTCACCTACTGTATTTAGAGCAGAGTTTGATGCTGATGGTGGCGTGATAGATAAGGCAGAGAAAAAAGTTATAGACATACCTTATAGTTATAGGACAGGTTATGCAAGTTCATCATATGTGATACCAAATGCTACGAAACTTGGTTATACACTAAAAGGCTGGATAATGGACGGCGGAAAAGAGATAAAGAAGACCGATGATTTGTATGGCACAGATTGGTTTATTTATAATGCTGGTGAAAATATACATAAATTGGTAGCAACTTATTCAGATATATCTTATAATATAATGTATAGTCAAGGTAATTTGCCATCAGGAGCAAAAGGAACATTGCCTTCACCAGTAAATGGTATAAAATATTCTGAAGATTTAATTATACCACAAGGAAACTTTGAAACAAAAAATGATAGTGAGTTCTTAGGTTGGAGAATAGCTAATGGATGCAAGGCTGGCAATATGATGAAACAAGAGACTCTTCCTTCTGTCACTAATAGATTAAGTGTAAGTGATGGAGAAACTGTCAAACTGGAAGCTGTATTTAAAAATAAACATCCTGAAAGAGGAAATACTCGTGGATCAGGTAGTGGCGGTGGCGGCGGCGGTGGCAGTGGAGTTGGATATATTGCTGGATATTGGTATTATGATATGATTGGATGGCAATATATTAGGCCAGATGCATTTACTGGAGAAATGAAAAAATTAGTTTCTGGAATATACCGAATTGAGTTTGGCTATGATTCATATAGATATTATGGATTTGATGATAATGGATATATGGTTTCAGGATTTTATAATTTTGATGAAAAAACATATTATTTCAATGAAGATAATAAATCATTGGAGTATGGTGCTATGATTTTGGAAGCCTTTGTAATTGATGGAATTGAATATTCTATGGCAGGCAGTGGAGCAATTAATTGTGTTAAGAGTGGTATCGATAAACCAAATACATTTATAGGAGAAGGAATACCAACAACATTTAGTATTTGGTCAATTGATGAGAAGACAGGCAAATTAAATTATGTGTTTATTACTGGTTTAAAAGTAGTACAATTGAAGGGCGAAGTAGAAATAGATGGTATAAAATATTCATTCGTTGAGGAGATTAATTATGACAATAAGTGAAATAAAACAATATGTAAATAGCGATGCCTTTAATGACATTGTTTTAGATATTTATTGTAGTAAAAAGAAAGAAGATATTGAAGATGAGAGACAGAGGTATCTTAAACTTGCTGATACGGCACTTAAACTTTATGGAGATGGAGATTATCATATTATTTCGTCACCTGGTAGAATTGAAGTTGGCGGTAACCATACCGATCATCAAAAAGGCTATGTCATAGCTGCAAGTATCAATATTGATAATTTATGCATAGTGAAAAAATCAGATGATATGAAGGCTTCATTTTATGATGACAAATTTTTAATGAATGAAGTTGATTTAAATGATTTGAAAATTCATGAAGAAGAAAAAGGAAAAACTAAGTCAATAATTCGTGGAGTGGCAGCCAGATTTAATAAATTCTCATATAATATTGGAGGATTTAAAGCGTGTCAAGATATGAGAGTACTTGTAGGTTCTGGTTTGTCATCAAGTGCTTGTTTTGAAATACTTATAACTGAGATTTATAATTCATTATATAATAATGACAAAGTGGATGCAGTTGAAAGGGCGATTATTTCTCAATGGGTAGAGAATAATTATTTTGGCAAGCCTTGTGGACTTATGGATCAACTCAGTATATCTGTGGGTGGATTTATAGCTATAGATTTTTATGGCGATAAACCAAAAATTGAAAAAAATGAATTCTCTTTTGGAAATAATGGTTATCAATTACTTGTAATCAATACTAAAGGTGACCATGCAGATTTGACATCTGAATATGCTGCGATACCAAGTGAGATGAAGCAAGTAGCAAAATATTTTGGAGAAGAACATTTGTCAAGAGTTAATCCTGAAGATTTCTATAGTAGATTAAAAGAACTAAGGGAGCAAATAAAGAATGATAGAGCCTTACTTAGAGCGCATCATTATTTTAATGAAACAGTTAGAGCAAAAAAACTAAATGATGCCATAAGAAGAAAAGATATAGTAAAGGTTATTTCTTTAATGAAAGAATCAGGAAATTCAAGCTATAAATATTTGCAAAATGTGTATGATACACATGATACAAAAAGGCAGGCGGTAGCCTTAGGTCTAGCTCTAGCTGAAAAATATGTGCGGGATGAAGGACTTGCACGTGTTCAAGGAGGGGGATTTGCAGGGACTATACAGGCTGTCGTAAAGAAGGACTTAGAAGAGGTATTTAAAAAGGATTTAGCTGCTATTTTTGGCTCTGATGCCATAATTTCCGCAGAAATAAGGCATTCTGGCACAAAATTTATTGTATAGTTTTTATTAAAAATACTTGACTATTTTCTTAAATAGGGGTATTATTTATATATCTGTATAGCACAGGTTATAAGTGCTATAATCATTAAATCGATGAAAATCGTAAAATTTCTCTAGGAGGGGTTATATGAAAAAGTTTTTATCTGTTTTACTTGCAGCAGTTATGGTATTATCTCTTGCTGCTTGTGGAAAAAAGGAAGCTCCTACAACTGCAGATGCAGGTGCAGGTGCAGCAGCAGCAACTGAAAGCAAAAAGACTGTAAAGGTTGGTGTATGTATCTATAAGTTTGATGATGCATTCATGACACTTTACAGAAATGAATTGGAGAAGTATCTCAAATCAAAGAGCAATGATCAAGTAACTTATGAAGTTACTATCATGGATGGAAAGAATGACCAAGCAGAGCAAACTAATCAAATCGACAATTTCATCGTTCAAGGTTATGATGTTCTTATCTTAAATCTTGTTCAATCATCAGGTGCAGCAACTATTATGCAAAAGTGTAAAGATGCTAAGATTCCAGCAGTATTTATTAACAGAGAGCCATCTGAGGCTGATATGCAAGCAAATAATACTGGTGACTACCAAGGCAAATTTACTTATGTAGGTGCTGATGCTCGTCAATCAGGAAAATTCCAAGGTGAAATCATTGCTGATCTTCCAAACAAGGGAGATTTAAATGGTGATGGAAAACTTCAATATGTTATGATTGAAGGTGATCCAGAGAATGTTGATGCAAAATATAGAACTGAGTTCTCTATTTCTCAATACAAAGAGAAAGCAGGACTTGAAGTTGATCAATTACTTGACCAAGTTGGTATGTGGGATAGAGCTAAAGGACAACAAATAGCTCAAGACGCTCTTACTCAATTTGGAAATCAAATCGAAGTAATCTTCTGTAACAATGATGATATGGCACTTGGTGCTAAGGCATCTATTGAAGCAGCAGGAAGAAAGATTGGTGAGGATATCTACCTTGTAGGTGTTGATGCTCTTGCAGAGGCAGTTCAAGCCGTATTAGAAGGAAAGATGTCAGGAACTGTATTAAATGACCATGTAGGTCAATCACATACAGCAGTAGATTGTGCTATTGATGCAGCAAATGGAAAGAGCTTAGAGCTTTACAATTGGGTTGATTATGTAAAGGTAACTCCAGAAAATGCAAGTCAATATAAATAATCTAATATTTTGATTATAATAAAAACTGAGCATTTTTAAGTTGCTCAGTTTTTTTATCTAATAAATAGGATAAGGAGGGAAAATCATGAGTGAATATTTACTCCAAATGAAAAACATATATAAAAGTTTCAATCATATATATGTTTTAAAAGGAGTGTCTCTAAATATCCGTCCAGGTACTGTTCACGCACTCATGGGTGAGAATGGTGCAGGTAAGTCAACACTTATGAAATGTTTATTTGGAATCTACACAAGAGACTCGGGTGAAATAATATATAATGATGAGCATGTAGATATTAAGAATGCCAAAGATGCTCTTGATATGGGTATCGCAATGGTTCATCAAGAACTTCAACCAATACCAGAGAGAGATATTGCTGAGAATATTTTTTGTGGCAGATACCAATTAAAAAAATTTGGTCCATTAAAAGTTATTGACCATAAGACAATGCATGAAGAAGCAAATAAGTATTTGAGAGAAGTTGGACTTGATTTTGATTCTACAACCAAACTTTCGGAATTATCAACTTCTCAGATGCAGTCAGTTGAGATTGCAAGAGCCGTATCTGCAGATGCAAAGCTTATAATACTTGATGAGCCTACATCATCATTGACTGAAAATGAAGTTGAATTGCTATTTAAAATTATAAACCAACTTAAAAAGAAAGGCGTAGCATTTATTTACATTTCTCATAAGATGGAAGAGATACTTAAGATTTCTGATGAAGTTACTATTATGAGAGATGGAACTTATGTAGGCACTTGGAAATCGACAGAGCTCACTACAGATTTAATCATTAAACACATGGTAGGTCGTGAATTAACTAATCGTTTCCCAAAGAGAGAAAATAAACCAGGTGAGGTTATATTTAAGGTAGAGCATTATACATCTCCAAATAAGAGAAGTTTCCAAGATGTAAGTTTTGAACTTAGAAAGGGAGAGATACTAGGAATAGGTGGACTTGTAGGTGCACAGCGTACAGAACTTATGGAAGGTATCTTTGGCATAAGAGATAAAATATCTGGCTCAATGAGTTTTGATGGTGCAGAATTAGTTGTCAAGAGACCAAGGGATGCAATTATAAAAGGACTTGCTCTTCTTACTGAGGATAGAAGAGGCACAGGAATTTTTGGTGTTCTTTCTGTAGCTGACAATGTAGGAATTGCCTCTCTTGATAAATATCTTGATTATGGGTTTGTTTTAAATCATAAAAAATTAAAAGTTGTTGTTGATGACAATATAAAGAAGATGAATATTAAGACACCAAGCAATGATACTCCTATTCAATATTTGTCAGGCGGAAATCAACAAAAGGTCATCATAGGAAGATGGCTTGCAAATGCCCCAGATGTGCTTATACTTGATGAGCCAACAAGAGGTATCGATGTAGGTGCAAAATATGAGATATATTGTATCATAGCGGATCTTGCAAAACAGGGCAAATCAATAATTATGATTAGCAGTGAGATGCCAGAACTTCTCGGTATGTCTGATAGAGTAATGGTTATGTGTGAAGGAAGACTCACAGGTATACTTGATGGAAAAGATGCTACACAAGAAAAAGTTATGGAACTTGCTACTAAGTTTATGTAATAGGAGGGAAATATGTCAGAACAATCTATGACCTTGAAGGAAGGCGAGAAAATGATGGAAGAGAAATCTCCAATGAATCCTTCTTTCGTAAAAAAAAGACAATTAATTCATCTATTTAAAGATAATATAATAGCATTTTTGTTAGTGCTACTTGTATTGTTTGTTGGATTTACAAGAGATAATTTCTTTACTTGGGCAAATTTTGCAAATATTGTTTCAAATGTAACCCCTAGATTTATTATAGCACTTGGCGTCAGCGGCTGTCTTATTATAAGAGGAACTGACCTTTCTGCTGGTCGTGCAGTTGGACTTGCAGGTGTTATAGCATGTACTTTGCTTCAAAGAAATGATTATGCAGATAAGTTCTTTGGTGCCGATTTTACAGCTCCAGAAACATGGTGGTATGTACTTGGTATAGCACTTTTTGTAATATTCTTATCCATGTGTTTTGGTCTTGCAGATGGTCTTATTATAGCAAACTTAAAAGTTCCACCATTCCTTGCTACTCTTGGTATGCAGACTGTTATTTATGGTATAGCATGTATATATTCTGATGCAAAGCCTATTGGTGGACTTCGTCTTGATTATACAAGTATTGCTACATCTCAAGCATTTACAATAGGAACGTTTTCATTTAAATGGCTGTTCCTTTTTGCAATCATTGGCGGTGCAATATTCTGGTTTTTGTATAATATGACTCGTTATGGTAAATATATGTATGCCATTGGTGGAAATGAAAATGCAGCAGAAGTATCAGGTGTAAATGTTAAAAAGTCAATAATTAAAATATATGCACTTGCAGGTTGTATGTATGGTCTTGCAGGATTTATACTTGCAGCAAAATCTGCAGGAGCATCTGTAAACTTAGGACAAGGCTATGAGCTTGAAGCTATAGCTGCTTGTACTATAGGTGGTGTATCAACTGGTGGTGGTGTTGGTAAGGTATCAGGAATACTTCTTGGTGTTCTTGTTTTTGAACTTTTAAAATCATCAATGCAATTCCTTGGTATCAACCCATACATACAGCAGGTTGTTCAAGGCGCGGTTATAATCATTGCAGTAGCATTTGATGTCCGCAAATATTTAAAGAGAAAATAAAAACAATGTAAAGACCCTGCGAATGCAGGGTCTTTTTTTTGATTTAAATTTGGGGACGGGGTATATTATTTGAAATTTGGGGACACCCTTTGGGCGAGCCCTTATTTTTTTGCCGGTATAAAGTCAATATTTAATAGAACTTTTAAAGGGGGATTTAAGACTTATTTAGACTTTTTTCAAAGTCAATAGGGCT